>ERZ773108.1001-NODE-1001-length-30379-cov-3.608495_pt1 | contig 30379 bp, 29 predicted proteins | sample MGYA00580570_ERZ773108 | MGnify/ENA primary metagenome ERZ773108 (study PRJEB29015, sample SAMEA2737840) | human gut metagenome | biome: human gut; feature: human-associated habitat; material: faeces | place: China | collected 2012 ...
GTGGAGTGCCTGGGAGCTACCGGCGCCAGCATAGCGGTAAATTTTGCCCAGCGATACGGGCATATGATGACGTCGGAGGAGTTTTGGGGAAAAACCCGCCAGTATCGTAAGGACAGAGGTCAACAGGACGATGTCCCGCTGAAAACCGGTCTTATTGAGCTACTGGATTATCTGAAAGAACATGGCTACAAAATCGCAGTGGCAACCTCTACCAATTATGAAAAAGTAATGCATAATTTTGATGTGACAGGCGTGCAGGGCCGTTTTGACGCGGTGGTTTGCGGCGATATGATTTCCCGCAGTAAACCGGCGCCGGATATCTACCTGCGGGCGGCAGAGCTCTTGGGTGTGGCACCGCAGGAGTGCATGGCGTTGGAAGATTCGCCCAATGGAATCCGTTCTGGTATTGCAGCAGGGATGTATACGGTCATGATCCCCGACATGATCCCCGCAACAGAAGAGCTTTTGGCGATCGCATCCAACAAGGTAGACACACTTTTGGATGTCATGCCCCTTTTAGATCAATTGGGATCACCGGAAATCTGCAAAAAATAAAAAATGGAAATCAAACCCGGAAAATTTTCCGCAGGTGTGATTTTTTTAGCCGCTTAAATGCAAGTATGCCACAGAAGAAAGGATTTCTCTTCCAATTCGCTGCCGCGCATGTTCGGCGGCTGCTGGGGAATACTGCTAGTAAAATCGATAAAGGAGGAATCCCCTATGAGCAAAGGTATGAATTCCCTAGCGGCAGGAGCCGCCGTAGCGCTGGCCGCCGGTACCGCCGTATATCTGTTTTCCGGCAAAAAACGCCGCACGGTAAAGAAACTCAAACGCAGCGCCGGAAAAGCGATGAAAGTTATGGAAGATCTAGCCGGCAACGTGTCCTACATGATGAAATAGTGCCGAAAACCCGCTGCGCAGAGTCCGGCGGGTTTATTTTTTGCAGTCGTATGCATATCTTCCTCGTTTCTATGATGAGCGCTTTGATTGCAATTTTTTAGAAAACACTTGATTAAACAGAGCTTTTATAGTTTAATGTAATATAAGGTATTTTGAGAATTGCAATAGGGGGGCGCCCTTTTTGGCTGTTTTAAATATCGTCCTGGTTGAACCGCAGATCCCGCAGAATACGGGGAATATTGCCAGAACCTGCGCCGCTACCGGTGCGCGGCTGCACTTGGTTGGCCCCTTGGGGTTTTCAGTAGATGACAAAAAGCTCAAGCGGGCAGGTCTGGATTACTGGCACTATCTGGATATCAGCTATTATGACGGATTGAAAGACTTTTTTTCCAAAAATCAGGGCCCTTTTTATTATTTTACCACCAAAGGGCGTCATAATTACAGCGAAGAAGTTTATGCAGACAATGCGTATCTGGTTTTTGGTCGGGAGGACAAGGGCCTGCCGGAAGAACTGCTGCTGCAGCATCCGGATGCGTGCCTGAGGCTGCCCATGAAAGGCGGGCTGCGCAGCCTGAATTTGTCCAATACAGTTGCGGTAAGCGTGTATGAGACGCTGCGGCAGTGGGGCTTTCCGGAACTGGAAAATCAGGGGCAGCTGTCCTGTTACACCTGGCCGGAGGAAACAGACGGCCACGAATGACATATGGAGGACGATTATCCATGGAAAAAATCAAATTTATCACCGATTCTGCCAGTGATATTCCGGAGGAAGAGGCGAGGGCATATGGGATTGAGGTGCTGCCGATCCCTATTGCCATCGACGGAAAGGATTATCATGAGCGGGTGGATTTCACCAATCGGGAATTTTATAAGCTTTTAACCGATGCGGCCCGGATTCCTGTGACAAGCCATATTCCTCATACCCGTTATGCAGAGGTGTACCGGCATGCGGCGGAAGACGGGTACCGCAAAATCATCAATGTAACCATCAATTCCAAGGGATCCAACATGTTTGCTGCGGCGAATATGGGCAGAGATCTGTTTGCAGAGGAATATCCGGAACTGGCCCAAAAAACTCAGATTACGGTGATTGACTCACTTTGCTATACGTATACTTATGGCTATGCAGTAGTGCAGGCGGCAAAGCAGGCGGAAGAAGGACGTTCCTATGAGGAGATCTTGGCGTATCTGGACGATTATTTCAGTCGGGCGGAGACCTATTTTTCTGTTTATAATCTGGATTTTGCGAAAAAGTCCGGCCGAATCAGCGTAGCCGCCGCTTTTGTAGGCGATATGTTGGGTCTGCGGCCGATTATGTCCATTATTGACGGAGAGATTAAAATAATTGAAAAGGTTCGGGGGGACAAAGCGGTGGTCCCCAAACTGGCGCAGATTGCCCAAAAGCGGCGCCGTGGCGAACATACACCGTTTTTTGCCATTCGGGCTGGCCGAGACGAAGTGGGGGAAGAATTGGAAAAAATATTGGTGAAGTCTTTTGGCAAACATGCGGTTTGCCTTGTGGAAGCGGGGGCATCTATTACCATCAATGCAGGTCCCAATCTAGCGGGCTGTATGGTAATGGGAGAGCGCAGAAAATAAGGAGGACTTGGGATGAAGGCGGAAAGACAGAAAAAGATTGACGACCAGCTGGAAAAGAAAAATAATTGCTGTCAGGTTGTGCTGAACGCATTTTGCGAGGATTTCGGATTTTCGCCCGAAAGTCTTTTGCCGTTGGCCGGCGGATTTGGCGGCGGGATGTGCCTGGGAGAGAAGTGCGGTGCCGTCACGGCCATGATTATGGTTGCAGGTTTGGCTTATGGCTCCTTTGACGGATCGGATGCCAAGAAAAAAAACGAACTGAAGGATATCGTAAAAAAACTAAACGGCTGTTTTGAAGCGGAGTTTGGTTCGTCCCAGTGCCGGACGCTGCTGGAAAATATTGGACAGGGAAAATATGATCTATCCCGTACCAAAGAGCAGGGAAAGCGCCCCTGTGCCATTTTTATGGAAAAAGCCTGCGATATTTTGGAACAAGAGCTGGGGCTTTAAAAAGAGTAGAAAAAATTTACCATTTGTTATTAAATTTTGTATCTTTAACTCTTGCAAAAGCGTGGCATTTCCGATAGAATAAATACGGATTGTTCATGGATTAACAATCGTAATTTCGGTGCAACTTTTTTACATATTATGAAAGGGTGGTAGAACTATGGGCTATCTGGACAAAAAAACGGTTGACGATCTGAACGTCGCCGGAAAAAAAGTATTGGTTCGCTGTGACTTCAACGTACCGCTGAAAAACGGCGTCATCACTGATGAAAACCGCATTGTGGCGGCTCTGCCGACCATCAAGAAACTGATTGCGGACGGCGGCAAAGTGGTTCTGTGCTCTCATCTGGGCAAACCGAAGGGCGAGCCGAAACCGGAACTGTCTTTGGCACCCGTTGCAAAGCGTTTAAGTGAACTGCTGGGCAAAGAGGTTGTATTCGCGGCAGATGACGAAGTTGTCGGCGCCAACGCGAAAGCAGCGGTTGCGGCGATGAAAGACGGCGACGTAGTTTTGCTGCAGAACACCCGTTACCGCAAAGAAGAGACCAAAAACGGCGAAGAGTTCAGCCGCGAGCTGGCGGCTCTGGTCGACGGCGAAGTATTTGTAAACGACGCTTTCGGCGCGGCCCACCGTGCGCACTGCTCTACCGTAGGCGTAGCCTCTTTTGTAAAAGAAGCGGCAGTTGGCTATCTGATGGGCAAAGAACTCAAATACCTGGGCAATGCAGTTGAAGATCCTGCCAGACCTTTCGTTACCATCTTGGGCGGCGCAAAGGTTGCGGACAAGCTCAATGTAATCGAAAACCTGCTTAACAAGGCGGATACTCTGATCATCGGCGGCGGCATGGCTTATACTTTCCTGGCTGCGAAAGGCTATGGCGTAGGTACCTCTTTGCTGGATGAAGAGAAGATTGGTTACTGCAAGGACATGCTCAAGAAAGCAGAAGAAAAAGGCGTTAAGATTCTGCTTCCGGTGGACTGCGTAGTAGCCAAAGCTTTCCCGGACCCGATCGACGGCGAGATTGAAGTGACTGCTGTGGATGCGGATAAGATTCCAGCGGACGAAATGGGTCTGGATATCGGACCGAAAACCGCTGAGCTGTTTGCAAATGAAGTGAAATCCGCCAAGACCGTTGTTTGGAACGGACCGATGGGTGTGTTTGAGAACCCGACGCTGGCAAAAGGCACCATCGCAGTTGCCAAATCCCTGGCTGAGACCGATGCGATCACGATCATCGGCGGCGGCGACTCTGCTGCTGCGGTCAATACGCTGGGATTCGGTGATAAGATGACCCATATTTCTACCGGCGGCGGCGCTTCTCTGGAATTTTTGGAAGGGAAAGAGCTGCCCGGCATCGTTTGCGTAAACGATAAATAAGTCCAAACCGCAACCGAAAAGGCTGTTCTTTTCCTGCGCATAAGCGAAGAGATGATGGGCACGGAAAATACCGTGTCCATTGTTGCTTTTCCTGAAAAAATAGAAAGAAAAAATTTTTTCATAAATTACAATAAATCAAAGGAGAAAGCATCATGAACAAAGCAAAAAGGCAGGCGATTATCGCCGGCAACTGGAAGATGAATAAAACCCGTCCGGAGGCAAAAGCTTTGATTGAAGAGCTTAAGCCTCTGGTCAAAGACGCAGACTGCGGCGTTGTGATTTGTGTGCCTTATACCAATCTGGAAACCGCGCTGGAGGCAACCAGAGGCTCCAGCATCAAAGTAGGTGCGGAAAACTGCCACTGGGCAAAATCCGGCGCTTTTACCGGTGAGATTTCGGCAGACATGCTGGCGGAAATGGGAGTAGAATATGTGGTCATCGGTCACTCGGAGCGCCGTCAGTACTTCGGTGAGACGGATAAAACCGTTAACCAGCGGGTTCGCGCCGCGCTGGATGCCGGATTGAAAGTAATCCTCTGCGTTGGCGAACTGTTAGAGCAGCGGGAGCAAGGCATCACTGAGGAAATTTGTGCCATGCAGACAAAAGTGGCGCTGGGCGGCGTTTCCAAAGAGGAACTGTCCCGCATCATCATCGCTTACGAGCCGGTATGGGCGATCGGCACCGGCAAAACCGCTACCGCTGATCAGGCCGACGAAGTCAACGGCTTTATTCGCAGTGTGGTAGCGGGCCTTTACGGCAAAGATGTTGCCGAAGCAATGACGATCCAGTACGGCGGCTCCATGAACGCGAAAAACGCAGAAGAGCTGCTGTGCAAAGAGCATGTGGACGGCGGCCTTATCGGCGGTGCATCTTTGAAAGCAGAGGATTTCTCTATTATCGTAAAGGCTGCTTCCAAATAACCATCCCGCATCATAGAAAGGGGAATCCATATGAAAAAACCTTTGGCATTGATTATTTTGGACGGATTTGGCAATAACCCGTCGGATTACGGCAATGCAATCCACGCCGCCAAAACCCCCAATTTGGATAAATTGTTTGAAACCTGCCCCCATACCCTCATCGGCGCTTCCGGCATGGATGTCGGCCTGCCGGATGGACAGATGGGCAACTCAGAGGTGGGGCATACCAATATCGGCGCCGGCCGGGTGGTGTATCAGGAATTGACCCGCATTACCAAGTCTATTTCAGATGGAGACTTTTTCCAGAATGAAGCACTGTGCGGTGCCGTTGAAAACTGCAAAAAGAACGGCAGTGCCCTGCATTTGATGGGCCTTCTATCTGATGGCGGCGTCCATTCTCACAATAAGCACCTGTACGGCCTGCTGGAACTGGCCAAACGGGCCGGACTGGAAAAGGTGTATGTCCACTGCTTTATGGATGGCCGTGATGTGCCTCCTTCTTCCGGCAAGGAATACGTAGAAGAACTGATGGCAAAAATGAAAGAGATCGGCGTTGGCAAAATCGCGTCGGTCATGGGCCGCTATTACGCCATGGACCGCGACAACCGCTGGGAGCGGGTGGAGAAAGCCTATGCCGCGATGGTATACGGAGAAGGCGAAACTGCCGAGTGCCCGGTCTGCGCCATGGAAAAATCCTATGCGGCAGACGTGACTGATGAATTTGTAGTGCCGGTTGTCTGTGATAAAGGCGGTTGCATTCGCGAAAACGATTCGGTTATTTTCTTCAACTTCCGGCCTGATCGTGCCCGGGAGATCACCCGTACGCTGGTTGATCCGGATTTTGCCGGTTTTGAGCGCCGAAATGGCTTTTTCCCACTGTACTTTGTCTGCATGACCCAATACGATGCAGCGATGCCCAATGTCCATGTGGCATTCAAACCCCAGTCTCTGGCAAATACCTTTGGCCAGTATATTTCGGATCATGGCCTGACTCAGCTGCGGATCGCCGAAACGGAAAAGTATGCCCATGTAACCTTTTTCTTCAACGGCGGAGTAGAGGCTCCCTGTAAAAACGAGGATCGGGCGCTGATTGCTTCTCCCAAGGTGGCTACTTACGACCTGAAACCGGCAATGAGCGCCTATGAAGTTACCGATGAGCTGCTGACCCGTCTGGACAGCGGCAAATATGATGTGGTTATTTTAAACTTTGCCAACTGCGACATGGTCGGCCATACCGGCGTGTTTGAAGCGGCGGTTTCTGCGGTAGAAGCGGTGGATACCTGCCTGGGCAAAGTGGTGGATAAGATTTTGTCTATGGGGGGCCGGGCACTGATTACAGCGGACCACGGAAATGCGGATCAAATGTATGAGCCGGATGGTTCTCCGTTTACCGCCCATACCACCAATCCTGTTCCGTTGCTGCTAGTAGGAGATGGGACCCATACGCTCAAAGAAGGAGGCCGTTTGGCAGATTTGGCGCCTACCATGCTGGAAATGCTGGGCCTGCCCCAGCCGGCAGAAATGGACGGCAAATCTCTTTTGACGAAATAGATTGTTATTTTAGGGGAATTGGTATATACTAAAGAAAAGCCGGGGGGTTTGGCCCGGTATCGATCAGGACTGACCGGAAGGAGGAAACGATCCGTGAAAAAAGGCAATAACTTTTTATCGTTCCTGTTTGCATTGGTGGCGATTGGCGGCGCTATCGTAGCCGTTTGCGCATACCTGAAGAGCAAAAAGGCCGCAAAAGAGATCCGGGAGGATTTTCTGGCGGATTTGGGCTATGAATTCGATGACAGCGGTTGCTATTGCGGCAGTTGTGAAGAGGATCATTGCTGCGGAGAGTCCCATCCTGATGAGGACTCCTCGAAGGAATCTATGGCAGAATAGTTTTCGGGCAAAAAAGCAGGGGGAATTTTCCCCCTGCTTTTTTATATAAAATTTAATGACCATTGTGCGATATTCAAAGAAAACGCAAAAAATTACAGAGGTGTGGGATAAAATAGGCATAATAAACAAAGAGTGAAAATGAAATTTAATATAAAAATCAATTTACTTGTGCAATAATTTTATATATAACAACAAATGCAACAAGGCGTATTTTTTCAGAACAAGTTGGTTTATGTTAAAAAATAACTAACCTTTGATTTTAGATTGGAAAGGGGATTTGTTATGGCACAGGCAAATGCGGTGCTGGTAAAGGGCGCCAAGGTGCAAAAAAAGAAAAATCGGAACTCTATCGAGCGAAAGAAAGAACGTACGGCCTATCTGTTTATCGCGCTGCCGGTGCTGTACTTTGTGGCTTTCCGAATTCTGCCAACCTTTTTCTCTTTCTTTTTGAGTTTTATGGAGTGGGATCTCCTTTCGCCTGAGAGAGAGTTCATCGGGTTTGAAAACTACATAACGGCTGTTTCTGATCCGACCCTGCAAAAAGTATTTGGCAACACGTTTGCATATGTATTTGTCTGTGTTCCGCTGATGGTGGTAATCAGTCTGGTTCTGGCTTTGATGCTTAATCAAATTGTAAAAGGGCGGTCGTTCTTCCGGCTGATTGTATTTATTCCGTATGTAACCAGTGCCGTAGCAATTTCTTATGTTTGGAAATGGATGTTTATGAAAAATGGCGGCGTCATTAACGGGATCTTAAAGTTTTTTGGCATCGCCCCGCAGCCGTTTTTAAACAGTGTAGACCAATCGATTTTTGTAGTAATGTCCAATGTCATCTGGTCGAGTATTGGTTTTAACACCATTATCCTTCTGGCCGGTCTGATGCAGATTCCCCGCACCTATTATGAAGCGGCAGAGATAGACGGCGCTTCCGCATGGGAAAAATTCCGCTATATCACCATTCGCCAGTTGAACCCGACCCTGGTCTATGTTACTGTCATGGGTACGATTCGCACTCTGCAGGTGTTCACACAGGTTTACAACATCGCCGGCGCGGAAGGCGGCCCGCTGAAGTCCACGGCCAGCATTGTGACGGAGATTTACCATACGGCATTCCGCCAGTACAAAATGGGGTTGGCCAGCGCGATCACTGTCATTTTGTTTATTGTCATTATGATTATTACCTTAGTCCAAATGAAAGTTTTGAATAAGGAAACAGATTAAAAGGGGGGGTTCCATGCGGTTAAAGAAAAATGTGAGAATGACGCTTTTATATCTGGCGTTTGTCGTCATCGGCGTTGTAATGGTGTTCCCTTTTATCTGGATGATTGCTACCTCTTTCAAAACAGGAACGGATATTTATTCGCTGAGCTTACTTCCGAAAAAATTCACATTGGATAATTATCGCGAAGTGCTTGCCGGATCGGATTTTCCCAGATGGTTTTTAAACAGCTTTCTGGTAGCGGGAATTACGACCCTTTCGGTTTTGGTTTTTGACCCTCTTCTGGGATATGCTTTCTGCAAATACCGTTTCCGCGGAAAAGAAGCCATTTTCACCATGCTTCTTTCCACCATGATGATTCCAACGGAAATGATGATTATTCCCTGGTATATGATGGTCAATCAGTTAGGATGGAACAATACATATTGGTCCATGCTATTTCCCGGACTGAGTTCAGCTTTTGGCATTTTCCTGATGCGGCAGTTTTTCACCGGCGTTCCCGATGAGCTTTTGGATGCAGGCCGGATTGACGGATTGAGCGAATTTGGAGTATATACCCGAATTGCCCTGCCATTGGTCACCCCGGCGCTCAGCGCCTTGGGCATTTTTACCTTTTTGGGGAACTGGAATTCCTTTTTGTGGCCGGTTATCGCATTGGACAGCAAAGAAAATATACCATTACGCTGGGTCTGGCACAATTTTCTGCGGAGAATGCCAGTCAATGGGAACTGATCATGACCGGTGCGTCGGTGGCAACTATCCCCATCATCATCATTTTCCTGATCTTCCAGAAAAAGATCATTGAAGGCGTGCAGCTGACCGGCGTAAAAGGTTGAGTTTTTTTGTAATCTAGTTGAACGGAAGGATTGTTATGGCCAGAAAATTCCGTGTCATTGACTCTCACCTGCATTTTGCGGTGAAAAATGAAAACTTGGGAAAGAACCGCCAGGAATATATTGATGAGTTTGGTATAGAAAAGTGGAAAAAGCTCCAGCAGATGAACAAATTCCAGCAGGATCAGTGGAAAAAAGCCTGGGGCTTCCCGAATGCGATACCATAGAAGAAACCTGCCAGCTCTGGCTGGATGATCTGGATGCCAAAGGTGTGGAGAAGGCTGTATTTGTAACCGCAGGCGGACTGGCGCAAAGTAATGAGAACATGGCACGCATTGTTCAGTTTGCGCCGGACCGTTTTATCGGATACGCACATCATAACCCTTTTGCCCCGGATGCAGCGGAAAAATTAGAATATGCGATTTCCCAACAAGGGCTGCGCGGTATTAAAATTTTGGGCCCTGCGCTGGATCGGCCGTTAGATGACAAATCTCTTTATCCGCTGTGGCAGGTCGCAGAAAAGCATCAGGTTCCGGTTTTGTTCCATTTTGGTATTATGGGCGCAGCCGGAGGCATTATGGATCATGTCAATATGTCTCCTAAAATCATTCAAAATGTGGCGAAAGCGTTTCCGGACGTCATTTTTATTGTTCCCCATTATGGGTGCAGTAAGGTGGAAGATACCCTGTTTCTATGCTGGGTATGCCCCAACGTATATATTGATACCTCCGGCAGCAATCAGTGGACCCGCTGGATGCCCTACCCGCTGACAACAAAAGACCTGTTCAAAAAATATTATGAAACCATCGGCCCAGATCGAATTTTATTCGGTACAGACGGTTCCTGCTTCCCAAGAGGCTTTGTCAGCGAATATCTGGATGTACAGATGCGCGATTGTGTGGAGCTGGGCTTCAGCGATGAAGATATCCAGAAAATCTTTGCTGGGAATATTGAGAGGGTATTGGGCCGCTATATGAAATAGCGTCCAAAGAAAAGGATGAAAAATTTTGAAAAACAGCTCCGTAAAACAAAATAACCGCAGCGATATTCTGTCGGTTATCATGGCCAGACAGCCGGTGTCCCGAAAGCAGGTATCAGAGCTTTTGGAAATTTCTCCTGCGGCAGTAACTAACATTGTTGACGAACTCATCAGCAGCGGGCTGGTGGTAGAATGTGCCTTTGGAGAGGCCTCCGCCCGTGGTGGCCGGCGTCCCATTTTTCTGCGAATCTGTGAGGAAGCAGGATTGGTGCTTACAGCTGCTTTCCGTCTGCAAAATGCGTGGATATCAGTTTGTAATCTGATGGGAAAGGAACTGTTTTCCCGTTCTTATGCGGACTTTTCTTTTGACGGAATGCCGCGGCTTTTTCAAACGCTGTCCGCCGATACGGCGCAGCTGATCGAGCAGGCCGGTGGCCGCGAGCGTTTTGTCGGTGCGGGTCTGTCGATACCGGGAACAGTGGAGAACAACCGTGTCCTTTATCCTCCGAAATTGGGCTTGGTAGACTGTGATTTGGCGGCAGTTCTGCAAAAAGAACTGCAAATGCCGGTTTATATCGATAAAGATGTGTACCTCAATGCGCTGGGTGAAAATTGGATGGGGGCCGGATGGGATTATTCTGATTTCGTTGTTGTTACCATCGGCACCGGTATCGGTTCTGCCATTATTATCAATAACCGGATCTATCGTGGCCATTGCAGTATGGCTGGAGAAATCGGCTACATGATTACCGGACGGGATGCGTTGGAAAACGGACCTTATACGCGCACGGATTTCGGGTATTTCGAAAAAACAGCTTCTTTGCGGACTTTGAAAACGCAGACCAGCATGCCTTTTCATCAGATTGTGTCTGAGGCGCAGGCTGGCAATCAGGAGCTGAAAACCGGATATTTGAAAATGCTGATCAAATTTGTCTTGGCTTGGGCAGTGTCATCAGCCTTTTAAATCCGCAGGCAATTATTCTGCACGGCAGCTATGCGGCGGCAGAGCCTCTGCTGGCGGATTACATGCGGGAGCGCTTGCGGTATTTAACCCCCGTTCCCTGTGACGTCAAGTTTTCTAAATTGGGGGATCGGGCCCTGCGTTACGGGTGTGTGGGAAATATCTGGCAAAAGAAACATCAGATGCAGTTTTTGCCGCGGCATTGAACAGGAGAAAGAGGTGTGCTTCATATGATTACCCGTGAAAGCGTGCAGGCGGCGGACGGAATGTCCTTTCCTGGAATCAGCTTTCAAAAAAACGCGCTGAAACCGATTTTCGACCTGCAAAAAGTATATTATTACCGTGTATTTATTGAGGTGACGAAAGCGCATGTGGTCATGCTTCGAGAACAGGATCTGATGACAGAGGATGAATGTGCGCTGATTTTGTCCACCATGTTGGATCTGGAAAAACTGCCGATTGAAGAATCCGAATACAATCCGGCATATGAGGATTTGTTTTTCCTGTTTGAAAAAGAGCTGGAGAACCGGATCGGCTCCGATCTTGCCGGAAAAGTGCATACGGCCCGCAGCCGCAATGATATTTGCGTAGGTGAGTTTCGGATGGTATTGCGTGAGCAGCTGGTAAGATTGGCGGAAAAACTCAATCTCTTCCGAGAATCACTGTTGTATCTGGCAGGAGAGAATCTGGAGACAGTTATGCCGATGTGTACTCACACGCAGCCGGCACAGCCGTCCACTCTGGGGCATTATTTATTGTCTATGGCAGATGTCATGCAGCGGGATTTCCAGCGACTGATGGCGGCAGAAAAAACAGTAAACATGAGCTCCTTTGGGGCGGCTGCGATTACGACTACCGGCTTTCCTATTTCCCGTGAACGGGTTTGCGAGTTGCTGGGCTTTTCTTCCCTTTGTGAAAACTTTTACGATTCTATCGCAGCTAGCGACCATATGACCCAGTTTGCTTCGGTTATGATGACGATGGCGATCAACCTGTCACGGTTTATGAAGGATATCCTGGATTGGTGTACCATGGAATTTGCTTTCTTGCGCCTGACAGACCCTTATGTTCAAATCAGCAGCATCATGCCGCAAAAGCGCAATCCGTCGTCGCTGGAGCATTGCCGACCGATTTTAAGCAAAGCGTTGGCGGAAGCACAGGCGGTTTTCACCTGCAGCATAACACGCCGTACGGTGACATCGTAGATTCAGAAGAAGATCTGCAAATTCACCTGTATGACGCGGTATCCTATCTGAGCCGCGCGCTGGAGATCATCACCAATGTGCTGGCGACGATGCAGATCAACAAAGAACTCCTGCACAAACGCGCGGGAGAGAACTTTATCACCGCCACCGAATTGGCAGATACTTTTGTGCGGGAAGGGGGACTGACTTTCCGCAAGGCGCATAAGCTTACCAGTACGATTGTCCGCCGCCTGTATGCCGAAGGCAAGGACGCGGCAGATATTACGGAGGAATTCTGTGAGGAAATCTCCAAAGAGGTGCTCGGTTATCCGGTGGATCTCTCCGATGAGGCAATCCGAACGGCGCTGGATCCTGTTCATTTCGTCGCTATTCGCGACCGCACTGGCGGACCGGCCTTGTCTCAGGCATCCCGAATGCATCGGGAACGTCTGGCTGTACTGCAGCAGGAACAATGCCAGCTGGAAAAAATTTGCGGTGGATACCGTTCGGCCCATGAAAAATTGACAGAACAGGTGGAGAAGCATTTGAAAAAGGACTGAGAGCCATGAAATTAGGTATTGACGTAGGGGGGACGAAGACAAAGGCTGCCGTATTGGATGATCAGAATCATCTGATGGCGGCGAAGTCCTATTCTACGGTGACGAAAGAGCAGCCATTTTTAAAGTTCTTAACCGATCTGATCCGGGAGAAATTGAGACAATGGCCCCTTATCTCCCAAATCGGCATTGGGATTCCCGGTACGGTGGATACAGAAGCCGGCGTGGTGGTTTGGTGTCCGGCGCTGAAAGTAGAAAATTTTGCGCTGTGCCGGGTTCTGCAACAAAGCATTTCACTTCCGGTTTGTGCGGATAATGATGTCGATGCCTGGGCTTTGGCGGAAGGGGTCATCGGCAGCTGCCAGGAGGAAACGGACTATGTGCTGGTCACAGTCGGCACCGGCATCGGCGCGGGAATCGTGCTGAACGGGTCCCTTTACCGGGGCAGCCATTTTGGGGCTGGAGAAATTGGCTATATGGTTCAAGAGCGGGATCTGTCCACTCCCTGTCCCAGCCGGCGGGAGTTCGGTGCATTTGAGCGGCGAGCATCTGCGATTGCCGTGAGCAACCGGTATCGGGAAAAAACGGGGCTGTCCATGGATACCCGCGAAATTTTCCGCCTGGCACAACAGCAGGAGGACCCGATTGCCAAACAGATCGTCGACAGACAGATTGATGCGCTGTCAGTTGGCCTTGCCAACATTATCTGTCTGCTGCAGCCTTCTAAAATTGTCATTGGCGGCGGTCTGGCGAACGAGGGGGAATACCTTCTTGCTCAGCGGCAAAAAAGGATTCGGCGCCTGATTCCGGGGGAAACGCCGATCGTGCTATCCGATGGTGGAAAATGGGGCGGTGCCATTGGTGCAGCGTTGATGGCGTCCACCCATCCTGTTTCTATTCCTGCGGCGTGCGCAGAGGAAAATATACAGTATATCTGAACAGAAAAGAGGTAGTATCATGAAAAGAATCATCGCATTGTTGCTGGCGGCTATTCTTTGTACCGCGTTGTTCGGCGGCTGCGGACAAACGCCTGCTAATTCTACGCCGGCAGAAGGTTCGTCCGGCGGCGTAGACAATGGGGAAGAAGTTGTCATTGAGTATTGGCAGTATTTCTATGAGTCCAAAGTCAATCTGATCGACGAACTGATCAAAGAGTTTGAAGCGGAAAATCCCGGCATCAAAGTTGTCCATCAGAATTTCCCTTATGACAATTACGAGCAAAAACTGGCGGCAGCGATTGCGACCGGTAAAGGACCCAATATTATCAATATTTTCTACGGTTGGGTTCCCAAATATGTGAAATCCGGCGTATTGCAGGAGTTGCCTACCGATGTATTTGACCCGGCTGAAATGGATAAGGAATTTTCTCTCATGATCCAGACCAACAAAATTGAGGGTAAATATTATACGATTCCTACGGCAGTCCGTACCTCCGCTCTGTTTTACAACAAGGACCTGCTAAAAGAAGCCAATATGACCGAAGCGGATATTCCCACCGAGCTGGAGAAATTCGCAGAAGTAGCAGGAAGCTTGGCCCAGTGGGATGGCGAAGAAATTCTGGTAGAGGGCTGTACCTGGCAACCTACCGGTCAGTACCATTCTTGGCTGCGTCCGGTCTTGATGAATCAGTTCGGTGGTAAGCCTTTAAGCGACGACTACAAAACAGCACAGTAGGATTCCCCCGAATGTCAGGCGGCATTCGACTATTTTATCGATCTGAATACCAAATATAAAGTAGGAGTAGACAAATTTATGAATGCGGACGCGGATGCGTTTGCGGTGGGCAAAGCGTATTTTCACATTGATGGATCCTATCGTGTGGGTACCTATAAAAACCAGATTGACAGCTTTGAATGGGGCGTTGTTCCGCTGCCGATGAAAGACGGCGTAAAAGGTTCCTGCGGTACTTTCTGGACCAATGGTATCACCGCGAATACCACTGGTGCCCAGCTGGATGCCAGCGTGAAGTTTCTTCAGTTCTTGACCAGCGAAGACGTGATGAAGCGCTGGACCGAAGAGGTTGGCGCCCGTGTTTCTATCACAGAAGATGAAGAGTTGACAAAAGATCCCATCATGAAACCTTTCATTGATGCACTGCCTTATGCAACTTCTTACTTCTACGTCAGCGAGAGCGACGACCGCCAGATTTTGGTAGATGCGATCGATAAGGTGATTCTGGAGGGCGTTGATAACAAAACGGCGCTGACAGAAGCCAATCAGAAGGTGCAGGCTCTGCTGGATGATTATTGGAACAATTAACTGCACAAAATTGCCAGTTTATGTGTGGTTCTCCAAAGGGTTCCTTCTGAAAAGAAGGACCCCTTTTGTTTGAGAAGGAGAGAAATAGCTATGAAAATCATTTATGCGCCGGATTATGAAACGCTCAGTCGTAAAGCAGCACAGCTGATTGGTACGCAGGTTTTGTATAAGCCGGACAGCCTTTTAGGGTTGGCTACTGGTTCTTCCCCGGTTGGTGCTTACCGGTATCTGGCTCGGTGGTATGCTTCCGGCGATTTGGATTTTGCCCAGGCCCGATCCGTTAATTTGGACGAATATTGTGGATTGGATGCTTTCCATGAGCAGAGCTACCATTATTTTATGAAGCAAAACCTGTTCAACGCTGTGAATTTTCGCGCTTCCTGGCTTCCGGACGGCTGTGCAAAAGACCTGCCGGGCGAGTGCGAGCGATATGAGGCTGTCATTGCCGAACACGGCCCCATCGACCTGCAGCTGTTGGGCATTGGACATAATGGGCATATTGGTTTTAACGAGCCATCGGAACAATTTGTCCCGCAAACACATTTGGTGCAGCTTTCTCAGGAAACAATCCGGGCAAATGCCAGATTTTTGGCCAATGCCGGACAGGTACCTAAACAGGCGATTACCATGGGAATTGCTTCGATTTTGCAGGCGAAAAAAATCCTTTTGCTGGCCGGAGAGGGAAAAGAGGAAATTCTCCGGCAGGCGCTGACCGGGCCGGTCACGCCATGGATTCCGGCTTCGGTATTGCAGTTGCACCCGGATGTAACGGTAGTCACAACTTCCGACGTATTTTGAAAAAGCTTCCGCCTGCATGACGCACAGGCGGAAGCTTTTGATCGTATATGGAACCGATAAAGAAAGAGCAAAACTTTTTAGTTTAAAATGGCGGTCACTTCGTCCAAGCTGGGCAACGCAGGAATGGAGCCCTTGCGGGAAACGGTGATGGATGCGGCAGCAGTGGCGAATTGAGCAGCCTCGACAATCTGCCCGGGGGAAAGTTCGTCCAGCGAGGAAAACGAATCTTGCAATAACCGGTGAAGGAACGCGCCGAAGAAAGAGTCGCCCGCCGCAGTGGTGTCCACTGCGGAAACCGGTATAGCATCGAGGTGGCAGCAGTCGCCGCGCAACAAAACGGAACACCCTTTGGCACCCATGCTCATTAAAACCAGAGGAATTTTAAATTCTTCCTGTAGTGTCCGCGCACCATCCAGCGGATTTTGGCAGCCGGAGAAAAAGATTGCTTCCTCGTCTGACAGCTTCAGAATATCACAAAGCCCCATAGCCTTTCGGCCAAGCGCCTTGGCTTCCTCCATATCCTCCCATAAACAGGGGCGCAGATTCGGGTCAAAAGCCCGAAGTACCGGAGTGCCGGCCAGCTTGAATAGTGAGTAAAAAACGGCCGCGCGGGTCGGATCTCGTGATAGGGCAACGCCGCCAAACAGATAGACCCGGCTTTGGGCAATTTGGCTAAAGGGCATGTTTTTTACGGTGAGCAGGGTATCCGCTCCCGGTCGGCGGTAAAATGTAAAGTCTCGGTCGCCGTTTTCGGCCAGCGTGACAAAAGCCAGTGTGGTGTCTGCCCGGCTGGTAACAGCCAGATGGGTGCGGTCAATCCCCAGCTTATCCAACTGGCTGGCACAAACGCGGCCAAAGGCGTCGTCACCGACCATACCAATAAAAGCGGTCCGGCTGCCGAGTTTGGCGGCCTGTGCCAAAGCGTTGCAGGGGGCGCCTCCTACGGTACCGGAAAACTGCAGATTCCCAGTATCAACCAGGTCAATCAAAATTTCACCGGCGGCAATGATATCAAACATGTGAAAACTCCTTTATCTGTTTTTTGGGGATATAGGTGCTGTGCAGAACAGTGGTGCGTGCGCAGGCTTTGGGCCGTTGTATTTGTTCCAGCAGCTGCTGACCGGCCATTCTCGCCATTTCTTCGGTGGGTTGGGAGACCTGCGCAATTTTTTCAGTGCGATAGCCATACCAGTCACTGCCGGAAAAACCCAGAAGCTCTACGTCAGTTCCCACCTGTAAATGATGGATATTCAGATATTTTAAGGTTTCCAGCGCAATACTGTTGTTGGAGACCACAATCGCCGTGCATTTTTTTCTCATCAGATCCTGGGCACAGAAATAAGCGGTTTTGGTTTGAGGGTGAGCATAAGCAATCAGAGAATCCCCAATGGGGAGATGGTAGTCCCGTACAGCAGCACGATAGGCGTCCAGCCGTTCGATGGAATAAGCGATGTGAATTTGATCTGCAATGTAGCCAATTTGGGTGTGTCCCTGCCGGATTAAATCCTCTACTCCTTGGTACAGTGCTGTATAGCTGGATACGACCAAAGTAGGATACGGACAGTTCTTTAGCGGATGGTCAATAAAAACCATAGGAAAATCCCGTGGAATGCAAGGGGCAATCTGTTGGTAATCGGCACAGGAAGATTGGACCACCAGCCCATCTACCAGCCCGGAGGCCAAAAGTTTTAACTGCTCCGCCTCCCGTTGCGCAGATGCTTTGGTATTGGAGACAATCAGATGTACTTTGGCAGGAGCCAGCACCTCTTCCAGCTGTTTTAGAATCAAAGAAGACCGGCTGTAAGACAGATCTGGCACCAGCATGCCTACCAGGCCCTTCCGGCCTTTTTTAAAGTTGCGGGCAGTGATATCCGGCGAATATCCCAATGCTTGGATAGCCTGTTCTACTTTATGGGTCGTTTCAGGGGATACGTAGCGGGTGTGATTGATAACATGAGAAACTGTGGCAATGGAAACGCCGCTGGCCTTTGCCACATCGGTAATTTTAACTTTTATCATATGCTTCCTTTACGTAAAAAACAATTTTTGCGTAAATTTATTATAAATCTTTCCCTGTCAAAAGTCAAAACCGCGTGTAAAATGGTATCCAAAAGGCGAAAAAATCCTCAAAAAAACTCCCTTTTACCTTGGACTGATTCAGGCTGTGAATAATCTCCTTTCGTCCAAGTAACGAAAGGAGATTATTCACAGATAGCAAGCAGGATAAATTCCTGACTTATTTAATTTTTGCTACGTCCGCAATATAAATAGAAATTTCTCCGCATTTTGGACAAATTGCAACTTTAGGCCTTCCTATTCTACCTGCAAAAAGTTTGCTTTTATCAGATGACATAACGATTCCATATCCTGTACCTTCCATTTTAATTCCACAATTTTCTTTCATTTCACTTCCACATCTAATACATTCTCTCACTTTTTATCTCCCATCTCCAGTTCATCTCTACATTTACTTTCCCATCTTTTTCCGCTTCAATCAACACATAGTAAAATTGATGAGGTCATCACTTGTCAGTCCAAATGTAAAAGGGGGGCAAAAAACTTGTTTTTTGCGAATTTTTGCACAAAAAATCAGCCTTTTCTTCCCTTTTTAACCGGTGTTTTATTTTGACTTCACTAAAATTTTTAGTGTCTGGATTAGACTTTCGCAGTCATCGTCCCGCAGAGGCGATTCTCCGTAATAAACAGTGTTATAAGTTTCGGTCACGCGGGAAAAGGGACTCTGGGGCATACGGGTCAGCGACTTATTGAGAATTTCCAGCGTAGTGTCCGCCGGAGTGAGGGGCGCTCCATGGATACGCAGCCAGGTGAGAATCATCCCGTATCCCTCCGGCAGAAAGGTGTTGTCTGGTGGGTTTTCCAAAAACGTGCGGCAACGCCGCTGCCAGATGCGCAGAGAAGGCAGCCCTTCCGCTGCCGCAGGCACTTCGCCCGGGCTATGTTCCAGCTCTTCTACCGTATCCACATAATATTCATAAGATGCGGACATGGATTTTCCTTTGCCGGCAGGGGGGGAGAACAGAGCTTTCAGCAGCCGCCAGACAGCCGAAACTATTTTTTGGATGGTTACCCAAATTTGCCGCCGAAGAGAGAATAAAAACAAGAGGATGAGCAATAAGGCCAACCATTGGAAAAGTACATTGATAAAAGGAGTGGAAGCCGCTTCCTGCGCTTGGCCGAAAACGGGCAGCGTAGACACTTGGGGAAGCGGTTTGTCCGGTTGTGCCGGACGGGCCAAAAGCCAGATGATAAAACGGAAGAAAAGCACGAAAATATATAAAAAGGAGGTCAATACTCTCAGAAGAAATTTCACGATGTACCAAATGGGGGTTTGAAAGAAAAGTCCCAACACAACCAGCACAAATCCGGCGCAGATCAAAAGCAGATTGTATCGGCGCATGCCGGCGGGGAGCATGGACAGATCATAATGACGCCGTCCCATCAGCCTCTCGATATTGGACTGATTGCTGATGATCGCATACAGCAGAATAAAGATCAGAAAACTAACGATCAGCAAAACCGGATCGCAGTCCATGCCGAAATACGCCTTGCAGAACCAGACGATAACCGCCGCCAAAAAGTAAGCGACCATCGTGAGGGACAAAAAGCTGGTACCGATTAACTCATCGAAAGGATGGGTAGCAAAATACATGCCGACTACATAAAACACCAGGCAAAGGACAGCCAGCGCCAGATGAAAAATATTTTTTTCCATCAGATACCAACAGCCTGCAGTAAATCCAGCGGCTGGCGCCGCCGCCAGCAAAAGTGTGATTACCCGTACCGGAGGATTTTTCATCCGATCCAACAGCCATCCGATGAAAGCGCCCAGCGCACCAGACAGCAGGACAATTCCCAATCGAGGCAAGGATAATGGCGCGGACAGCCGGCCGGTAAGGGATACCTCCAAAATGGCGAGAAGCGGATAAGACAAAAGCAGGCCGTCTAACAATGCGGCGGTGCGCAGAAAAAAGAGCATGGATTTCACGATGTCTTTCCCTCCTTTTTTTCGCTGCCGCGAAGGGTAAAAAGAGAATAGGAATAATCTTCAAAGTCACTGGAAACTGTTCTTCCGCAGACGAAAATAGATACAGCGGTGCCCCGGCGCGCCCTGTCCCGCGCAAAGGCCTTGAGGCCGTCATCAAGATAGGTACTGACCAAAATCAGTTGGGAAGCGGACAAAAATGCGGCGTCCTCCTGCAAAAACAGGTCGATTTTTTTGGCGTCGTCCACCGATAACCGGGCCAGCGTACGCGATTGTTCTAAAGCAAAAGATATTCCCCAGGATTCAGCGGTGCGGACAGGCTGGCGAGTGAGAGCGTCGATTCCATTGCAAAAAAAGCAAAAGGGGGTATCCTCTGCCGCAGATGCGCCAAACAGATAGGCGCAGAAACGGATACAGTCCTCCAGATCGGCGTCCCCATCCATGGAACCGGATTTCCCCGGGCGCTGCTGGACGTTAAGCAGAATGGACAGATTTTTGCGGGAAGTGTACTGGTCTTCAAAGACCATCAGTTTTCCCTCTCGGGCAGTGGCGTTCCAGTGGATTCGGTTCATGGGTTCCAGCCCGGTGTATTCCCGCACGCCGGCAACATAAAAAGGATCGGCCAAAAGTTGCCGGCGCACCACGGTATCCCCGTTCAGATACTGAGGCGGACAAGCCAGCTCGTTATTTTCCAGCGGCCGGGGCAGAACGGTCAGGCAAGCGTTAACCTGAACAGAATGGGAAAAACTGGAGAACCCCAGCAAGTCGGAACCGACCAGATCCACCCGGCGAATTTCAAAAACGCCGCGCTTGAGACAGCGGACTTTCCAGGTGCGGGAAACCTTCTGATAGCTTTTCAGCGTGAAAAAACTGGGAACATACCGCCGATCTCCCACTACCTCTGATTGAGAACCGGCGTATTCCAGCCAACGAGAGGTGGAAAGTTCCGATTTCAGCCAGGGCAGGGGCAACCATTTGCGGTTGGAGACGATTTCTACCAGTCCGACTTCGTCCCCTTCCATTACCTCATCTTTTGTGAAAAAACAAGTGTATTCAAAATGGCGAAAGCTGTTTTTGGCAAACAAAATCAACTGGGATACCAAAAGAACAATCACCATAAAGAGAATGGCAACAAATTCCATAAGTTCCTCCTAACAAGAGGGATTGATTTTTTACTGTTGTTCCACCGGTGCAGGCGTTTGGACAAGAATTTCGCTAAGACACTCTTTTGCCACGTCATCCGCCTGTCCCATCTGATACCCCCGGCAGATGATGCGGTGAGCGGATATATCCAAAAAGACAGACTTAACGTCGTCCGGCAGGACATAATCCCGCCCCTGCATAGCGGCTTTCGCCTGAGAGGCGCGCATCAGAGCAATGACGCCGCGAGGGCTGATTCCCAAGCGAATTTTTTCATGGCGGCGAGTGGCGCCGGCCAACGACACTATGTAGGCGGCAACCGGCTGGCTGACCCGTACCTGGGCCACCTGTTTCTGTACTTCTAGGATATCCTGTCCTGCACAGACAGGAGCCAAGGAATTCAAAGGAGATTGCAGCTGGTAGGCGGTGAGCATGGCCCGCTCCTGCTGGGCGTCTGGATATCCCAGGGAAAGCTTCATGAAAAAGCGATCCAGCTGTGCTTCCGGCAGCGGGAAAGTACCTTGAATTTCCACCGGGTTCTGGGTGGCGACCACCAAAAACGGCTGGGTCATAGGGTAGGTCACGCCATCCACTGAACACTGGCGTTCTTCCATACACTCCAGCAGGCTGGACTGGGTACGGGGAGTGGCGCGGTTGATTTCATCTGCCAAGAGAATGTTGGTAAAGATAGCACCGGGGCGGAATTGAAACGCCTGCTCCTTTTGGTTGTAGTAGTTGATGCCGGTGAGCTCCGACGGAAGCAGATCCGGCGTAAACTGGATCCGCTTGAAGCTGCAATCCAGCGAGCGGGCCAGCGCTTTGGCCAGTGTGGTCTTGCCGGTGCCGGGGATATCCTCCAGCAGAATATGTCCGCCACAATATAAGCACAGCAGGATCTTTTCGATTTCCTCCTCCTTACCCATAATCACTTTGCTAATGTTTTCTTTTAAAACAGCGGTCAAGCTGCTCAGTTGTGCCATATCCATAAAAAGCCTCCTTCATTGCGTCTGAAACAGGAAACGGGATTGATTAAAAAAAGGATAGCACATAAAAAACAAAAATGCCAGTTTTTTCAAAAGATAGGATAGAATTTTTATTGCTTTTTACAAATCTGTTCGGCGAATGGCAGCAGTTTCTGCAAATAAAAAGCCCCGGCATTTGCCGGGGTAGAAAAACTATTTTTGCTGGCAGGCGGCCTTGATGAATTCCCTGAACAGCGGATGTGCGCGGTTGGGGCGGGACTTGAATTCCGGATGGAACTGTACGCCGACGTAAAACGTGTCGCGGGTGAGCTCCACGGCTTCTACCAGCCGGTTATCCGGCGAGGTGCCGGAGAAGATCATACCATGTTGGCAAAACGCGTCGCGGTAGCGGTTGTTAAACTCATAGCGGTGACGGTGCCGTTCCTGCACTTCGCCGCAGCCGTAGGCCTTTTCCAGGAAGGTGCCAGGGTGGATTTTACAGGGATAAGCACCCAGGCGCATGGTACCGCCTTTGGGAAGATTGCCCTGTTGGTCGGGCATCAGATCGATGACCGGGTCCGGCCCATCGGGTTTGAATTCGCTGGAGTCTGCTTCGAAAAGGCCCAGCACGTTGCGTGCAAATTCAATTACTGCGATCTGCATGCCCAAGCAGATTCCCAGATAGGGGACGTCGTGCTCCCGGGCATATTTGGCGGCAATAATTTTGCCCTCAATACCCCGCTGGCCGAATCCGCCGGGAACCAGAATACCGTCACAGTCGGACAGATATTCCTCGGCGGTTTCGTCGGTAACCAGCTCAGACTGCACCCATTTGATTTGGATTTCGGCATTGTTTTCGTAGCCCGCATGGCGCAGGGATTCGGCTACTGACAAATAGGCGTCGTGCAGCTGGACATATTTGCCAACCAGTGCGATTTTGACCTTTTTATCGCAGCTGCGTACCCGGGAGAGCAGCTGCATCCATTCGCTCATGTCAGGGGCGGGGCAGTCCAGATTCAGTTCGCGGCAGACGATATCCGAAAGGCCGCTTTGCTCCAGCATCAGCGGCGCTTCATATAGTACCGGGATCGTCCGGTTTTCGATGACGCAGTCAATCGGTACGTTGCAAAACAGGGAAATTTTGCGTTTGATTTCATTTTCCAACGGTTCATTGCAGCGGGCGATGATGATGTTGGGCATAATGCCCAAGCCCTGCAATTCCCGCACCGAATGCTGAGTAGGCTTGGATTTGTGTTCGCCGGAACTTTGGATATAAGGGATCAGCGTGACGTGCATGAACAGACAGTTCTGACGGCCAATTTCCAGCGACACCTGGCGGATCGCTTCCAGAAAAGGCTGACTTTCAATATCGCCGGTAGTGCCGCCGATTTCGGTGATGACCACGTCTGCATCGGCCTTTTTGCCCACAGCGTAGATAAAATTTTTGATTTCATTGGTAATATGCGGGATTACCTGAACCGTTTCACCCAGATAGTCGCCGTTACGTTCTTTGGTCAGCACATTCCAGTACACCTTGCCAGTGGTCAGGTTGGAAAATTTGTTGAGGTTTTCGTCAATAAACCGTTCATAATGGCCCAGATCCAAGTCGGTTTCAGCGCCGTCTTCCGTGACGAACACCTCCCCATGCTGGTAAGGGCTTATCGTGCCGGGATCTACATTGATATACGGATCCAGCTTTTGGGCGGCGACCTTCAGCCCTCTGGATTTGAGCAGGCGGCCCAGAGAGGCTGCAGTAATGCCCTTGCCCAAACCGGATACAACGCCGCCGGTTACAAAGATGTATTTGGTCATCATTTTCATTCCTTTCCATAGGATTTTGATTTCTGTTTGCCTTTCGGTGAAAGGGTTATGATTCATAGGTTTTCAGGATATTCAAAGCCACCTGAGGGCGGGTCAGCCCCAGATCCATCGCCTGTTTTTCAATGTAGCGGTGGGCTTGCGGTTCGGTTAGTTTCAAATATTCGATCAGCACTGCTTTGGCGCGGCTGATCAGCTGCAGTTCCTCCAGTTTGGAGTGCAGTTTTCGGTTTTCCTGCAAAAGCTCTGAGAGACGCGCACTGGTGGAAAGCCCCAGATAGACCGACTGAACGAAAAGAGGCTGGGAAAGAGGTTTGGACACCACCAGGATACCACGTGGCAGGCAGCGCTCTAACAGGCATTGGGCCGAATCCTGCGGACATAAAAGCAGAATCCCGCTGGAGGTGGACTGTGCCGCAGTTAGTGCGAAAGCCTCCATATTTTCTCCGTGGAAAGGCAGATTGATAATGACCAGACGAAAAACCTCTCGGGACAGAAGTGCCTGTGCCTGCTGCAGTTGGGATGCCCGGACAATTTCGGCCTGCAGAAAGCGGTTGAGAAGCGTCTGCAGCGTCTGCGCGCTTTTTTCCTTTTCACAGACCAACAAGATGCGGTCCATAGTGGCCCCCCTTCTCAAATAGATTTCGCCGACGATTTTATAAAAAAGCGCCGGCGAAAGGAATCTTTCGTGGGGGATTAATGCATGTCGATATAAGCGTCGCGGTCAGGGCCGACAGATACGTAACGGATTTTGCAGCCAACAGCCTTTTCCAGATAAGCTACGTAGTCCAGCGCCTCTTTTGGCAGATCCTCTTTTTTGCGGCAGCTGCTGATGCCGCAGTGCCAGCCGGGAACATACTCGATTACCGGCTTTGCCTCGTTCAGATGGTCTCCAAAGGGAAATTCGTGGGTGATGGTGCCGTTCACGTCGTAAGCGGTGCAGACGGGAATCCGATCGAGGTAGGACAGAACATCCATTTTGGTCAGAGCCAGCTCGTCTGCGCCTTGCATGCGAACGCCGTAACGGGAGGCGACTACATCAAAAGGACCGACTCGTCTGGGCCGCCCGGTGGCGGCGCCGTATTCTCCGCCTGCTTCCCGCAGAGCCTCCGCCTCTTTTCCAAATAGTTCACAGGTGAAGGGGCCTTCTCCCACGCAGGAGGAGTACGCCTTCATAATACCGATGCACAGATCCAGCTTTTTGCCAGGGATGCCAGCGCCGATGGGAGCGTAGGCAGAGATAGTGGAAGAAGAGGAAGTAAAAGGATAGATGCCAAAGTCGATGTCCCGAAGCGCACCCAACTGCGCTTCGAACATAATGCTTTTCCCGTTTTGGATTTGCTCGGTTAAATAAACGCCTAAATCGCAGACATGATCCTTCAGCTGGCCGCCATAGGTTTCCAGCCAGCTGATGATTTCGTCGTAGGAGATGTGGTCGGCTTTGTAGCCGTCGTGGATCAACAAATCTTTCCATTCCACAATGCCGCGCAGCCGTTTCTTCATCGCTTCCGGATAGAGCAGATCGCCCATGCGGATACATTTTTTCAGATATTTGTCGCCGTATACTGGCGCGATGCCCCGACGGGTGGAACCGTACTTGGCGTCGCCCAGGCGATCTTCCTCCAGTCCGTCCTGCTGCACGTGATAAGGCAGGCAGATAATGGCCCGGTCGCTGATTTTCAGGTTATTCGGCGTAATGGAAATGCCCGCCTGACGCAGCCGGTCGATTTCGCCGCATAAATGCTGCAGATCAATGACCATGCCAGGGCCCATGACATTGACGACATCCGGACGGAGGATTCCGGAGGGGAGCAGGTTCAGAATGAACTTGCCCAAATGGTTCTGCACGGTGTGACCGGCGTTGTTGCCGCCTTGATAACGAGCGACAATACCGTAATTTTCTGAGAGAAGGTCCACCATACGGCCTTTGCCCTCGTCTCCCCAGTTGATACCAACGATTGCTGTTAACATAAAAGTTTCTCCGTTCTGCCGGTGTGCGGCGAAAGATCGCGGTCGGGCTTAAAACCCCCGTAAAAAGAGTGAAGGTGCCCAGAAAAGCGGCGTCCCAATGCTGCCGTTTTCATGAACACCGTCATTCAACGCTACTATTATAGAGAATGGCTTTTTGGATGTCAAGAAAAAAATCGGTAGATTGTATACAAAATTTTTTCGGTGAATGAAAGGCGGAGAAAAGCAAAAAAAATATCGGTAAAAGACGAATTTTTATGAAAAAAAACAAATTTTCTCCATCGGGTTGACAAACACATTCGTCCGGGATTATAATGCGGACATCGGAAAACGGCAAAGGCGCTGTGGATGAAAAGTCCATGGTGCCTCTTTTTTATGGCCTTGCAAAAAACAGACCAGCCGGCGGGGCAAAGTGCTTGGTTGGCAGTTCGCAAAGGGGTTTGCCATAAAAGAAGCGGCAGGAGGATTGCCCTTTGCTACTTTTGTTTTCCATCATGAAAAACCATATTGGTCTGCAATCAGGAGGTAATGATGATGAAAGAGATCCCCGAAATGTTTGGCAGCCTGGTATTTGGAGACGCAGTGATGCAGCAGCGTCTGCCCAAAGAAACCTACAAAGCGCTCAACCGTACTATCGCGCAGGGACGCAGCTTGGATCCGTCAGTGGCCAATGTGGTGGCCAACGCGATGAAGGACTGGGCGATTGAAAAAGGCGCGACCCACTTTACCCATTGGTTCCAGCCGATGACCGGCGTAACGGCGGAAAAGCACGACAGTTTCATTTCCCCGACCAGCGACGGTCGGGTTATTATGGAGTTTTCCGGCAAAGAGCTGGTCAAGGGCGAGCCGGACGCTTCCAGCTTCCCTTCCGGCGGGCTGCGCGCTACGTTTGAGGCCCGTGGCTATACCGCTTGGGATCCCACCTCTTATGCCTTTATCAAAGATAATACTTTGTGTATCCCCACTGCGTTTTCCGCTTACACCGGCGAGGCTCTGGACGAAAAAACTCCGCTGTTGCGGTCGATGGAGGCGATTAACAAGCAGGCTCTGCGGATTTTAAAACTGTTTGGCCATACAGATGTGACCCGCGTACTGACCAGCATCGGCTGTGAACAGGAGTATTTCCTGATAGACCAAGATCTGTATGAAAAAAGAAAAGATCTGCGCTTTACCGGGCGCACTTTGTTCGGCGCGAAACCGCCGAAGGGTCAGGAGCTGGACGATCATTATTTCGGTGCGATTAATCCCCGCGTTAAGGCATTTATGGAGGAACTGGACGATGAGCTGTGGAAGCTGGGCATCTCCGCCAAAACGGAGCACAAAGAAGTTGCACCCGGCCAGCATGAATTGGCGCCTGTTTATACGACCAGCAATATTGCGGCAGATCAGAACCAGCTGACTATGGAGATGATGAAAAAGGTAGCGGAGCGCCACGGGCTGGTCTGCCTGCTGCATGAAAAGCCTTTTGCAGGAATCAACGGCTCCGGCAAGCACAACAACTGGTCAATTACCACCAATACAGGGATCAACCTGCTCGACCCTACCGACGAACCAAACCGGAATACCATGTTCCTGCTGTTTTTGTGCGCGGTGATCAAAGCGGTCGACGAGCATCAGGATCTTTTGCGCATTTCGGTAGCCAGCGCTGCCAACGACCATCGTCTGGGTGCCAACGAGGCTCCGCCCGCCATTGTTTCCATGTATCTGGGCGATGAATTGATGGCGGTGCTGGACGCGATTGAAAACAACAAATCCTATGAAAAAACCGATTCCGGCCTGCTGCGGTATGCCCATGTGTTGCCCCGCTTGGCAAAAGACACTACCGACCGCAACCGAACTTCTCCTTTTGCTTTTACCGGAAATAAATTTGAATTCCGTATGCTGGGTTCCGCCCAGCCGGTATCCGAACCCAATACAGTGCTCAACACCATCGTAGCGGAGGCGCTGGATGAATTTGCCAGTGAACTGGAGGAGGCAAAAGATCTGGAGGGAGCGGTCCACACGCTGCTGCAGAAAACGCTGAAAGAACATAAACGGATTATTTTTGACGGGGACGGATATGCCGACGCCTGGCAGAAGGAAGCAGGGCAAAGAGGCCTGTTAAATCTGAAATCCGCTCCGGATGCGCTGGCGCATTTGACGGATGAAAAAAATGTAAAATTATTTCAAAAGTACCGTATTTTTACCGAAACAGAGGTTCATTCCCGCTACGAAATCAAAATGGAGGGATACTGCAAGGTAATCGGGATTGAGGCGCTGACCATGCTGGAGCTGACCCGTAAACAGATTTTGCCTGCGGTAAGCGCTTATGCCAAGGAACTCAGCGAAACGGTGATTGCCAAAAAAACGGCCTGCCCGGCCGCCTCCTGCGAAATGGAGGAGGCTTTGATTGAAAAGCTGTCCTCGCTCGGTGCTTCTTTGTTCGGTAAAGCCAATACACTGGATGAAGCGTTGTTGGGTGCGAAAGATTTTGAAGAGATCGGTTGCTGTGCCGCTTATTATCACGATACGGTTTTTGCTGCGATGCAGGAACTGCGCGCCGTGGCGGACGAATTAGAGCTCAACACGGCGGAAAGCTATTGGCCGTTCCCGACCTATGGGGATTTGTTGTTCAGCATTTAAGCCGTTTTTGAGGAATATAGATAAAAAACAGAGGGGAAAATTCCTCTCTGTTTTTTTACAGCATCTGCCAGGGGGTATCGGCATAATAGGTGGGAGCGCCGAAGACAAGGCCTTTGGCCTCTTTCACATATGCTTCGTCCACAGCGTCAATGGAAAAGGCCTTTGCTTCTATTCCTTCTACCCGCTGCATTCCTTTGAGAACAAATTCGGCGGCTTTTTTGGTGTTTCCGGTTTCAGAATGATAAATAATGGCAAGCTTCATGTTTTCACCTCATTTTTAATTGATACAAAAGCATGTCTTTATTACAATGATCGGGGCTCTGTTTGTGAAGTGACTCAAAAAGTATTGAGATACTCAATTTGTATGGAGCAAAGGAAGCGGAACAATTATTAGCTTTTTATGGTAAATTGGTTTTAACAAGAGCAAAAGTCCGGACGGCGGGGTGTGCCCTGCGAAAATCGCAAAGTGCAATCCGGCGGCAAAATAAGGCTGCAAGATGGAAGAAGGCAGTCATGGATGGTTTGCGGGGAGCGCGCGGGAAGAGAAGGAGAAAGCTTATGTACAAAAATGGAAGATACACGTTGCCATGTGGAAAAGTTGTTTGATTTTATGGACGGAAAATGGAACCTTATGCTGATCTGTGCCCTTTCTGAATGAAAACCGGTTCGATATAGTGAACTGAAGCAGAGAATGGCTCATATTTCCGATATGGCTTTGACCAATGCGCTGAAGGCATTGCAGCATGCACAAATCATTGATCGGCGCGCTTACAACGAGGTGCCGCCCCGGGCGGAGTATTGTTTGACAGAAAAAGGCGCCCAGCTGGTGCCAATTGTGAGAAACGCCTGCCAATGGTCCATCCGGCATAATGGTGCGGGGAATGATGACTACTGCTGGAAATACAGACGAGAGCGACCGTAAAAAGAAGTAAAATTTTGTGGATATGGGCTAGGACCGCCCACACACCAAGATTTTACGGACATGGGCCGCGGAAAGCGGCCATGTCCTTTTTGTTCTGTTTTTTGCAGCAAAAAAGGCCGGAATCCAGCCCGGCCTTTTTTTATTTTTTCGCCTACATGGGCGGCAAAGTGATGGTTACGGTAGTACCTTTGCCCTGAACACTCTCAAAATGTAAATGATAATCGCATCCATAATAGTTTTGAATCCGCTCATTGATATTGTAAATACCATAACGGCTGCCGGAACTTTCCACATCCTCCGGCGGTTTTCCCGCATTGAGCTGTTCAACTGTCTGCGCCGTCATACCGACACCGTCATCTATGACTTGCAGCTGGATGGTGTTTTCCAGCACGCGGCCGACAATGGTAATGCTTCCGTGTTTATCCGTCCGGCTCATAATGCCGTGAGAGATACTGTTTTCAATCAGCGGCTGCAGGGTAATATTAGGAATGGCATACTGCATCATGGAGGAAGGAACGTCAATTTTTAAGGAGAGACAGCCAGGATAGCGGATTTTCTGAATCTCAAAATAGGCCTCCACCAGCTTCAGTTCCTGCCATAGCTGATAGACATCTTTGCCATGGTTGAGGCTCAATTTATAAAAGCGCGAAAGGGCGCTGACCAGCTGCTCTACTTTTTGAGGATCCTCCAAAAAAGCATAACTGTTAATCATTTCCAGCGTATTATAGAGAAAATGGGGGTTGATCTGGCTTTGCAGGGCATCCAGTTCACTTTTTCTTCGTTCATTTTGCTGCCGGATGATCTCGTCCATCAGTTTTTCGATCTGTTCATAGGACTTCTGCACAGAATGTCCCAGATGGCGGATCTCCGAGGAGCCGCCGATATAGATATCCGGTTTTCCTCCTGCCTCGTGGGCCTTGACGGAAGCATCCAGCTCCCGGATCGGTTTGGATATCTTCCGGGAAACCAGCTGGTTTCCCTCCAAAAGCATGACCAACAGGACTAAAATAGTGGCAAATA
>ERZ773108.1002-NODE-1002-length-30335-cov-19.090456_pt1 | contig 30335 bp, 28 predicted proteins | sample MGYA00580570_ERZ773108 | MGnify/ENA primary metagenome ERZ773108 (study PRJEB29015, sample SAMEA2737840) | human gut metagenome | biome: human gut; feature: human-associated habitat; material: faeces | place: China | collected 2012 ...
CGGCGCTTTCGACGCCAATTTGTGCATAGGCCTGGGTGCCTTTTGCCGCGTACATAGTTTCTCCTGAAGATTATTTCGAGTTGCTATTTGAGGTGTCGAACTGCTGTGTCAGATAGCTACTGGTGGAGTTAAGCGAGTTCATTAACACATCTAATTGGGTGAACTGGGCTTTATAGCGCGTCATTAAGGTATCGATACGCTCACTGGCTGCGTTGTACTGGTCGGTCAAATTATTCAGCGTTTTGCTGACGCCATCTTTTGCGGCCTGGATTATCCCGGTGGAAGAGAGCCAACTGGTCAGGTTGCTACTAATGCCGGTAGTTACCCCTGTACTTTTACCGTCACCTATAAACATTTCACCGATGCCTGCGGCATCTTTTTTTAGTGCCGTTTGCAGTTTGTCGGTCGCGATTTCCAGCTTGCCGGTACTGGCATCGCTGGTAATGCCAATCTGTGCCAGCGTTTTATAGTTTGAACTGCTGTGAGTATTGGCGAGCAAGGTTTTAAGCTGAGTCTGGATGGTACGCAGTGTGGAGTCACCAAGTAATGCTCCATTACTGGAGTCCTGACTTTCTGCTCCGGCATCGACAGCGGTGTATTTGGTTAAGCTACTGAATGTATCCTGCAATGTGTTATAGGCATCCACCCATGCTTTGACTACATTTTCAGCTTTGGATGTGTCTTTACTGATGGTCAGTGTCTGATTACCGGTGGTGACGTCATTCAGGTTGAGTGTGATATCTTCCAGCGCGTCGCTGATAGTGTTACTGCTGTTTTCAATCTCAACGTTATTGACTGTCAGTTTGGCGTTTTGCGCGGTGACGCTTTCAATCATGCCATTGCTGCTATCACCCGACGTTCCGTTGTAACCCATAAAACTTTCCAGGGCGCTGTCGCCGCTGACGCTAAGTTTCATAGCGTTATCGTTGCCCGTATCGTTAGCGGTGATGGACAGACGATATTCGCCGTTTCCCACATTGATGATACTGGCGCTGACACCAGCTTTGGCGTTGTTAATGGCATCGCGAATGCCGGAAAGTGACGAGTTAGCCGCGCTGATATCAATCGTGACCGGATCTTTACCGCCGCCTTGCTGGATGGTCAGTACGCTATCGCTGGTGGCGATGGCAGCTTTACTGTCTTTTTGACTAATTTTTGTGGTCAGCGTTTGTGCCTGCGCCAGTTGGCTAACGCTAATGGTGTATTTCCCGGCAATCGCGCTGCCCGTGGTGGTGGCGCTGAAAGCCGATGAACTGCTGGTGGTTGAAGTGGCGGTAAATAAATCGGCTTTATTCAGTGCTGTGTTGGCTGTCTGGAAACTCTCTAGTGCACTTTTCAGCGTCCCGTAGGCGCTCAGTTTCGCGGTGTAAGAGCTTTGCTGTTTTGATATCGGCGTCAGGGTAGATTTTTCTGCCGCCTCCAGACTGTCAAGGATGCTGCTTAAGTCCAGCCCCGACCCAACCCCAAGCGTTGAAATACTAGCCATATAAATTCCTTAATCATGCGACGTATAGAACGAATACCGGGGTTATCGGCGTAAGCGGGGCAAAGTTTACGATTTATTTTTTGGCTTAATGACACGAACAGCAACGAGGAAGGGGAGTATTTCGACCGCTAGAAAAAAATTCTAAAGGTTGTGAGTGACCAGACGATAACAGGGTTGACGGCGACGAAGCCGAAGGGTGGAAGCCCAATACTTAAACCGTAGACTTGAAAACAGGAAAATGAATCATGGCACAAGTCATTAATACCAACAGCCTCTCGCTGATCACTCAAAATAATATCAACAAGAACCAGTCTGCGCTGTCGACTTCTATCGAGCGCCTCTCTTCTGGTCTGCGCATTAACAGCGCTAAAGATGACGCTGCGGGCCAAGCGATTGCTAACCGCTTCACTTCTAACATCAAAGGTCTGACTCAGGCCGCACGTAACGCCAACGACGGTATTTCTCTGGCGCAGACCACTGAAGGCGCACTGTCTGAAATCAACAACAATTTGCAGCGTGTTCGTGAACTGACCGTTCAGGCCACTACCGGTACTAACTCTGATTCTGACCTGTCTTCAATACAGGACGAAATCAAATCCCGTCTCGATGAAATTGACCGCGTATCCGGTCAGACTCAGTTCAACGGCGTTAATGTTCTTTCCAAAGATGGTTCAATGAAAATTCAGGTTGGTGCGAATGATGGTCAAACTATCTCCATCGATCTGAAGAAAATTGATTCTTCAACTTTGGGGCTGAATGGCTTCTCAGTTTCTAAAAACTCTCTTAATGTCAGCAATGCTATCACATCTATCCCGCAAGCCGCTGTCAATGAACCTGTTGATGTTAACTTCGGTGATACTGATGAGTCTGCAGCAATCGCAGCCAAATTGGGGGTTTCCGATACGTCAAGCCTGTCGCTGCACAACATCCTTGATAAAGATGGTAAGGCAACAGCTGATTATGTTGTTCAGTCAGGTAAAGACTTCTATGCTGCTTCTGTTGATGCCGCTTCAGGTAAAGTAACCTTAAACACCATTGATGTTACTTATGATGATTATGCGAACGGTGTTGACGATGCCAAGCAAACAGGTCAGCTGATCAAAGTTTCAGCAGATAAAGACGGCGCAGCTCAAGGTTTTGTCACACTTCAAGGCAAAAACTATTCTGCTGGTAATGCGGCAGACATTCTTAAGAATGGAGCAACAGCTCTTAAGTTAACTGATCTGAATTTAAGTGATGTTACTGATACTAATGGTAAGGTAACCACAACTGCGACTGAGCAATTTGAAGGTGCTTCAACTGAGGATCCGCTGGCGCTTCTGGATAAAGCTATTGCATCAGTCGACAAATTCCGGTCTTCTCTAGGTGCCGTGCAGAACCGTCTCGATTCCGCTATCACCAACCTGAACAACACCACCACCAACCTGTCTGAAGCGCAGTCCCGTATTCAGGACGCCGACTATGCGACCGAAGTGTCCAACATGTCGAAAGCGCAGATCATCCAGCAGGCAGGTAACTCCGTGCTGTCTAAAGCGAACCAGGTACCGCAGCAAGTTCTGTCACTGTTACAAGGCTAATGGCCTTAACCTGCCTGACCCCGCCACCGGCGGGGTTTTTTCTGTCCGCAATTTACCGATAACCCCCAAATAACCCCTCATTTCACCCACTAATCGTCCGATTAAAAACCCTGCAGAAACGGATAATCATGCCGATAACTCATATAACGCAGGGCTGTTTATCGTGAATTCACTCTATACCGCTGAAGGTGTAATGGATAAACACTCGCTGTGGCAGCGTTATGTCCCGCTGGTGCGTCACGAAGCATTGCGCCTGCAGGTTCGACTGCCCGCGAGCGTGGAACTTGACGATCTGCTACAGGCGGGCGGCATTGGGTTACTCAATGCCGTCGAACGCTATGACGCCCTACAAGGAACGGCATTTACAACTTACGCAGTGCAGCGTATCCGTGGCGCTATGCTGGATGAACTTCGCAGCCGTGACTGGGTGCCGCGCAGCGTGCGACGCAACGCGCGTGAAGTGGCACAGGCAATAGGGCAACTGGAGCAGGAACTTGGCCGCAACGCCACGGAAACTGAGGTAGCGGAACGTTTAGGGATCGATATTGCCGATTATCGCCAAATGTTGCTCGACACCAATAACAGCCAGCTCTTCTCCTACGATGAGTGGCGCGAAGAGCACGGCGATAGCATCGAACTGGTTACTGATGATCATCAGCGAGAAAACCCGCTACAACAACTGCTGGACAGTAATCTGCGCCAGCGGGTGATGGAAGCCATCGAAACGTTGCCTGAGCGCGAAAAACTGGTATTAACCCTCTATTACCAGGAAGAGCTGAATCTCAAAGAGATTGGCGCGGTGCTGGAGGTCGGGGAATCGCGGGTCAGTCAGTTACACAGCCAGGCTATTAAACGGTTACGCACTAAACTGGGTAAGTTATAACGTCAGTAAATGCCGCACTTTAACTTTGACTACCAGGAGTTCTTAATGATGGTGCAGCACCTGAAAAGACGGCCATTAAGCCGCTATATTAAAGACTTTAAACACAGCCAGACCCATTGCGCGCATTGCCGTAAATTACTCGACCGCATTACCCTCGTTCGCGACGGCAAGATAGTGAATAAAATCGAGATTTCCCGCCTGGACACGCTGCTTGATGAAAATGGCTGGCAAACGGAACAAAAATCATGGGCGGCATTGTGCCGATTCTGCGGTGATTTACATTGCAAAACGCAGAGTGATTTTTTCGATATTATCGGCTTTAAGCAATTTCTTTTTGAGCAAACTGAAATGAGCCCTGGTACGGTGCGTGAATATGTCGTTCGTCTGCGCCGTTTGGGGAATCATCTTCACGAGCAAAATATTACCCTCGATCGGCTGCAGGACGGTTTCCTTGATGAAATCCTCGCCCCATGGCTGCCCACCACCAGCACCAACAATTACCGCATCGCGTTACGGAAGTATCAACACTATCAGCGTCAAACGTGTACCGGACTTGTGCAGAAATCCTCCAGCATGCCTGCTTCTGATATATATTAAATAAGAATAAGATGTAGCGGAGTTGTTTTTGTGTTTACAAACAATGGCTCTACACTGCAAACAGACATAACAACATTCGGGGTGAATATGAAATTAGCACATCTGGGACGTCAGGCATTGATGGGGGTGATGGCCGTGGCGCTGGTTGCGGGCATGAGCGTTAAAAGTTTTGCAGATGAAGGTCTGCTTAATAAAGTCAAAGAGCGCGGCACGCTGCTGGTAGGGCTGGAAGGAACTTATCCGCCGTTCAGTTTTCAGGGGGATGACGGCAAATTAACCGGTTTTGAAGTGGAATTTGCCCAACAGCTGGCAAAACATCTTGGCGTTGAGGCGTCACTAAAACCGACCAAATGGGACGGTATGCTGGCGTCGCTGGACTCTAAACGCATTGATGTGGTGATTAATCAGGTCACCATTTCTGACGAGCGCAAGAAAAAATACGATTTCTCTACCCCGTACACCATTTCCGGTATTCAGGCGCTGGTGAAAAAAGGTAACGAAGGCACCATTAAAACGGCTGCTGATCTGAAAGGCAAAAAAGTGGGTGTCGGTCTGGGCACCAACTATGAAGAGTGGCTGCGTCAGAATGTTCAGGGCGTCGATGTGCGTACCTATGATGATGACCCGACCAAATATCAGGATTTGCGCGTAGGCCGTATTGATGCGATCCTCGTTGACCGTCTGGCAGCGCTGGATCTGGTAAAGAAAACCAACGATACGCTGGCAGTAACCGGTGAAGCATTCTCCCGTCAGGAGTCTGGCGTGGCGCTGCGTAAAGGAAATGAAGACCTGCTGAAAGCAGTGAATGATGCAATTGCGGAAATGCAAAAAGACGGCACTCTGCAAGCTCTTTCCGAAAAATGGTTTGGTGCTGATGTGACCAAATAATCAGCATAATGACAAAAAAGGGCGCTTTCACTAGCGCCTTTTTTATTTACGCGTTTTCAGCGTGCATAATAAGAAAATCACAACAACACACATCGGAGGCTGTTATGCCACTGCATAATTTAACCCGTTTTCCACGGCTGGAGTTTATCGGCGCGCCAACGCCGCTCGAATATCTGCCGCGCTTTTCTGATTATCTTGGACGGGAAATTTTCATCAAACGGGATGACGTCACTCCCATGGCAATGGGCGGCAATAAATTACGTAAGCTGGAATTTCTCGCGGCAGATGCTCTGCGTGAAGCTGCCGATACGCTGATTACTGCCGGGGCGATCCAGTCTAACCATGTGCGCCAGACTGCCGCAGTTGCGGCGAAACTCGGTCTGCACTGCGTGGCGCTGCTGGAAAATCCTATTGGCACAACCGCAGAAAACTATTTAACCAACGGCAATCGTTTGTTGCTGGATCTGTTCAATACCCAGATTGAAATGTGCGACGCACTGACCGATCCCAATGCCCAACTGGAAGAGCTGGCGACGCGAGTCGAAGCACAAGGCTTTCGCCCGTATGTCATTCCGGTTGGCGGTTCTAATGCTTTGGGCGCGCTGGGTTATGTGGAGAGTGCGCTGGAAATTGCGCAACAGTGTGAAGGGGCAGTTAATATTTCGTCGGTGGTGGTCGCGTCGGGCAGTGCCGGAACTCACGCCGGACTGGCTGTTGGGCTGGAACACCTGATGCCTGAAAGCGAACTGATTGGCGTGACCGTGTCGCGTTCCGTTGCCGATCAATTGCCGAAAGTGGTTAACCTCCAACAGGCGATTGCGAAAGAACTGGAGCTGACCGCATCAGCGGAAATTTTACTCTGGGATGACTATTTTGCACCTGGCTACGGCGTGCCGAACGACGAAGGCATGGAAGCAGTGAAATTGCTGGCGCGGCTGGAAGGCATTCTGCTTGATCCTGTGTATACCGGAAAAGCGATGGCGGGGCTGATTGACGGTATCAGTCAGAAACGCTTCAAAGATGAAGGGCCGATTCTGTTTATTCATACCGGCGGCGCGCCTGCGCTGTTCGCCTATCATCCCCACGTTTAGCTCCGGAAACGCTCATGCAAGAAAGTATACAACTGGTTATTGATTCCTTGCCGTTCCTGCTGAAAGGGGCTGGGTATACGCTGCAACTCAGTATCGGCGGCATGTTTTTTGGCTTACTGCTCGGGTTTATTCTCGCGCTGATGCGCCTGTCGCCAATCTGGCCCGTGCGCTGGCTGGCGCGTTTTTATATCTCTATTTTTCGTGGTACACCGCTCATCGCACAACTGTTTATGATCTATTACGGCCTGCCGCAGTTTGGTATCGAATTAGATCCCATTCCGTCAGCAATGATTGGTCTGTCGCTGAACACTGCCGCCTATGCCGCCGAAACACTGCGCGCCGCCATTTCTTCTATTGATAAAGGTCAGTGGGAAGCAGCTGCCAGTATTGGTATGACGCCATGGCAGACTATGCGTCGCGCGATTTTGCCACAGGCGGCGCGGGTGGCGTTGCCGCCGCTGTCGAACAGCTTTATCAGCCTGGTAAAGGATACGTCGCTGGCCGCGACAATCCAGGTGCCGGAGCTGTTCCGTCAGGCGCAGTTGATTACCTCGCGCACGCTGGAGGTGTTCACCATGTACCTGGCGGCTTCGCTCATCTACTGGATCATGGCGACAGTATTATCGACGTTGCAGAACCATTTTGAGAATCAACTTAATCGCCAGGAGAGAGAACCAAAATGAGTGCCATTGAAGTTAAGAACCTGGTGAAAAAATTTCACGGTCAGACGGTGCTGCACGGTATCGACCTCGAGGTAAAGCCTGGCGAAGTGGTGGCAATTATCGGTCCGAGTGGTTCCGGCAAAACCACGTTGCTACGCAGCATAAATCTGCTGGAACAACCGGAAGCGGGAACGATCACCGTTGGCGATATCACTATTGATACTGCACGTTCATTAAGTCAGCAAAAATCGCTGATTCGCCAGTTGCGTCAGCACGTCGGGTTTGTCTTCCAGAACTTTAATTTGTTTCCGCATCGTACGGTGCTGGAAAACATTATTGAAGGGCCGGTGATCGTCAAAGGCGAACCGAAAGAAGAGGCCACGGCGCGCGCTCGCGAGCTGCTGGCGAAAGTTGGGCTGGCCGGTAAAGAAACCAGCTATCCACGTCGTTTGTCTGGCGGTCAACAGCAGCGTGTTGCGATTGCGCGTGCGCTGGCAATGCGTCCTGAGGTGATTTTGTTTGACGAGCCAACGTCAGCGCTGGATCCAGAGCTGGTGGGCGAAGTCCTGAACACAATCCGCCAGCTGGCGCAGGAAAAGCGCACGATGGTGATTGTGACGCACGAAATGAGCTTTGCCCGGGATGTTGCGGACCGGGCGATTTTTATGGACCAGGGGCGGATAGTCGAGCAGGGGGCAGCAAAAGCGTTATTTGCTGATCCCCAGCAGCCTCGCACCCGCCAGTTCCTCGAGAAGTTTCTGCTGCAATAATAAGAAAAAATCAGCCCCGACGATTCACCTGTCGGGGCGGGACGCCATTTCAAGCGTGATAAAACTGCTTAACAAATCAGCATAACTCATTAATAACATAAGAGAATGCGATGGCTTGCAAAAGTAATTCATTGCCTGAATAATATAAATTATATATAAATCTTATTTATGTGATAGTTTGAATTATCATTATAAATGATACTCACTCTCAGGGGCGTTGCGGTTTACTATGCAGGATACGGATTTTTTCAGCTGGCGTCGCACGATGCTGTTGCGTTTTCAGAGGATGGAGGCCGCAGAAGAGGTCTACCATGAAATAGAGCTTCAGGCTCAGCAGCTGGAGTACGATTACTATTCGTTATGTGTTCGCCACCCGGTACCATTCACGCGACCTAAAGTGGCTTTCTACACCAATTACCCTGAGTCGTGGGTTAGTTATTATCAGGCAAAAAATTTTCTCGCAATTGATCCTGTGCTGAACCCTGAAAACTTTAGTCAGGGCCATTTAATGTGGAATGATGACTTATTCAGCGAAGCACAGCCGTTATGGGAAGCCGCGCACGCACATGGTTTACGCCGCGGTGTCACTCAGTATTTAATGCTGCCAAATCGGGCGCTGGGCTTTTTGTCCTTTTCCCGTTGCAGCACGCGCGAAATACCCATTCTTAGTGATGAACTGCAATTAAAAATGCAGTTACTGGTGCGCGAAAGTCTGATGGCTCTGATGCGTTTAAATGATGAAATAGTGATGACGCCAGAGATGAATTTCAGCAAGCGCGAAAAAGAAATTCTGAAATGGACGGCGGAAGGGAAGACATCAGCAGAGATAGCGATGATTTTGTCAATCTCTGAGAATACGGTCAATTTCCATCAGAAAAACATGCAGAAAAAAATCAATGCACCAAATAAGACCCAGGTGGCCTGTTACGCGGCCGCTACTGGCTTAATTTGATCGCTTTTCTTTCTGCGTGCCAGATGCAAAAACCGGCTGAAAGGCACGCTCTCAGCCGGTTTTATATTACTGACGGTAGGCTTGTTTAATTTGCTTAACCGTTTTGGAAAATACTGCAGCCTGGGTTTCGTCTTCGATCAGCGCAAGCTGTTTTTCCATCTTTAACATCACGCGGCCCGCGTCAGCTTGTCCCATCGCCTGCAGCATCAGCGTCAGCATCGCTTTCAGGCAGGAGACTTCATTTGCCAGTTCTTGATTATTCTCGGCAGTAGAAAAATCAGGCGTACTCATTTATTTTCCTCGTCATGTTGCAATGAAAATTTGCGGTGAAAAATGTTAAGGCGGCGGAGTATACCATAAGCTTTGCTAAAAATAGCAGTGGTTGTTTTTTGAGCGTGATATCGGCAGTGCTATAAAATACGTTAATATAATGACCAATAAATATTTTTATCATGAATGTTTTTTGCCCGTATTGTTCGGGTTAATTAATGTTACATATTCAGCGGGCTGATTTTCATTTTTGCTGAATAAAGTCAATTTTTGTCACATTTCATCGTAGGGCTTACTGTGAAACGATCCGGTAAGCCGTTGGTGACGGGCGTGACCATAACTGTGGACAATCGAATTGACAAAAACGAGAGAAAAATCGAATACCCACCATTTTTAACGTTTCAAAGTTGCAATAAAAACCGCTAATATACGAATGACTAACTATCAGTAGCGTTATCCCTATTTCTGGAGATATTCCTTTGATCAACGTTCTACTTGTTGATGACCACGAACTGGTGCGCGCAGGGATACGACGCATTCTGGAAGATATAAAGGGTATAAAAGTCGTCGGTGAGGCATCGTGCGGTGAAGACGCCGTTAAGTGGTGCCGGACAAATGCCGTTGACGTGGTGCTAATGGACATGAGTATGCCGGGCATTGGCGGTCTTGAGGCGACGCGTAAAATCGCGCGTTCCACAGCTGATGTCAAAATCATCATGCTTACCGTCCATACAGAAAACCCTTTACCAGCGAAAGTCATGCAGGCCGGTGCTGCGGGCTACCTCAGCAAAGGCGCGGCTCCGCAGGAAGTCGTGAGTGCGATTCGTTCTGTCTATTCAGGGCAGCGTTACATTGCTTCTGACATCGCTCAACAAATGGCGTTAAGCCAGATCGAACCAGAAAAAACAGAAAGCCCATTTGCCAGTTTGTCTGAACGTGAATTGCAGATTATGCTGATGATCACCAAGGGCCAGAAGGTCAATGAGATCTCAGAACAGCTCAATCTCAGTCCGAAAACGGTGAACAGCTACCGCTATCGTATGTTCAGTAAACTAAACATTCATGGCGATGTTGAGCTGACTCACCTGGCAATTCGCCATGGTCTGTGTAATGCGGAGACATTATCAAGTCAGTGAGTGATCAGTTTGACGCAAAAGCGTTTTTAAAAACCGTAACCAGCCAGCCAGGCGTTTATCGCATGTACGATGCTGGTGGTACGGTTATCTATGTCGGCAAAGCGAAAGACCTGAAAAAACGGCTTTCCAGCTATTTCCGTAGCAACCTCGCTTCGCGCAAAACCGAAGCGCTGGTCGCCCAGATTCAGCAAATTGATGTAACGGTTACTCATACAGAAACCGAAGCGCTGTTGCTGGAACACAACTACATCAAACTCTATCAGCCGCGTTACAACGTTTTGCTACGCGATGATAAATCTTATCCTTTTATCTTCCTGAGTGGCGATACCCACCCGCGTCTGGCGATGCATCGTGGTGCGAAGCATGCCAAAGGTGAATATTTCGGCCCGTTCCCGAATGGCTATGCCGTACGTGAAACTCTGGCGCTACTGCAAAAGATTTTCCCCATTCGCCAGTGCGAAAATAGTGTTTATCGCAATCGCTCGCGTCCGTGTCTGCAATATCAGATAGGGCGCTGTCTGGGACCGTGCGTTGAAGGACTGGTGAGTGAAGAAGAATACGCTCAGCAGGTCGAGTATGTGCGCCTGTTTTTGTCTGGCAAAGATGATCAGGTGCTTACGCAACTCATTAGCCGTATGGAAACTGCCAGTCAGAATCTGGAGTTTGAAGAAGCGGCACGTATTCGCGACCAAATTCAGGCGGTGCGACGCGTCACCGAAAAACAGTTTGTTTCCAATACCGGCGACGACCTTGACGTTATTGGTGTGGCGTTCGATGCGGGCATGGCTTGTGTCCACGTATTGTTCATTCGTCAGGGCAAAGTGCTCGGCAGCCGCAGCTATTTCCCGAAAGTGCCTGGCGGTACGGAACTGAGCGAGGTGGTAGAAACCTTCGTAGGTCAGTTCTATTTACAAGGCAGCCAGATGCGCACCTTACCGGGTGAGATCCTGCTCGATTTTAATCTTAGCGATAAAACGCTGCTCGCCGATTCCCTTTCAGAACTGGCGGGACGCAAGATTAATGTTCAAACCAAACCTCGCGGCGATAGGGCGCGTTATCTGAAACTCGCGCGCACCAATGCGGCGACGGCCTTAACCAGCAAACTTTCGCAGCAATCTACCGTTCACCAGCGACTGACCGCGCTTGCCAGCGTGTTGAAATTGCCGGAAGTGAAGCGGATGGAGTGCTTTGACATCAGCCATACCATGGGCGAACAAACCGTCGCTTCCTGTGTGGTGTTTGATGCTAACGGCCCGCTGCGTGCGGAGTATCGGCGCTATAACATTACAGGCATCACGCCGGGCGATGATTATGCGGCGATGAATCAGGTGCTGCGTCGGCGTTATGGTAAAGCCATTGACGACAGTAAGATCCCGGATGTGATCCTTATCGACGGCGGCAAAGGCCAGCTTGCGCAGGCGAAAAATGTCTTCGCCGAACTGGATGTCTCATGGGATAAAAATCATCCGCTGCTACTTGGCGTTGCCAAAGGAGCAGATCGTAAGGCTGGACTGGAAACGCTGTTCTTTGAGCCGGAAGGTGAGGGATTCAGTTTGCCGCCAGATTCACCCGCGCTGCATGTTATCCAGCATATTCGCGATGAATCACATGATCACGCGATTGGCGGGCACCGTAAAAAACGGGCGAAGGTCAAAAATACCAGTTCCCTGGAAACCATTGAAGGCGTCGGGCCAAAACGTCGGCAAATGTTGTTGAAATATATGGGCGGTTTGCAAGGTTTACGTAACGCCAGCGTCGAGGAAATTGCAAAAGTGCCGGGTATTTCGCAAGGTCTGGCAGAAAAGATCTTCTGGTCGTTGAAACATTGATGTCTCTGTAGCAACATAGGGGTAATCTTACTGACAACAGATAGTTACCCGTCATTATGCAATTTAATATCCCTACGTTGCTTACACTGTTCCGTGTCATCCTTATCCCATTCTTTGTATTGGTCTTTTATCTGCCTGTCACCTGGTCGCCGTTTGCCGCCGCGCTCATTTTCTGCGTCGCGGCGGTGACTGACTGGTTCGATGGTTTTCTGGCACGCCGCTGGAACCAGAGTACCCGGTTTGGTGCTTTCCTTGACCCTGTGGCAGATAAAGTTCTCGTGGCTATCGCCATGGTGCTGGTAACCGAGCATTATCACAGCTGGTGGGTGACCTTACCGGCGGCAACGATGATCGCCCGTGAAATTATTATTTCTGCGCTACGCGAATGGATGGCGGAGTTGGGTAAACGCAGTAGCGTGGCCGTCTCCTGGATTGGGAAAGTGAAAACCACTGCCCAGATGGTGGCGTTGGCCTGGCTGCTGTGGCGTCCGAACATTTGGGTTGAGTACGCCGGTATTGCACTTTTCTTTGTGGCTGCGGTACTGACTCTGTGGTCAATGTTGCAATATTTGAGCGCTGCGCGTGCAGATTTGCTTGATCAGTGATCGTTTCGGCGTAATTTTCAGCAAACGATCAAAAGTGGTGAAAAATATCGTTGACTCATCGCGCCAGGTAAGTAGAATGCAACGCATCGAACGGCGGCACTGATTGCCAGACGATAATAAAATCAAGTGATTAACTGATTGCTTGATGAATGCGGGAATAGCTCAGTTGGTAGAGCACGACCTTGCCAAGGTCGGGGTCGCGAGTTCGAGTCTCGTTTCCCGCTCCAGTTTAAAAGACATCGGCGTCAAGCGGATGTCTGGCTGAAAGGCCTGAAGAATTTGGCGCGTTAACAAAGCGGTTATGTAGCGGATTGCAAATCCGTCTAGTCCGGTTCGACTCCGGAACGCGCCTCCACTTTCTTCCCGAGCCCGGATGGTGGAATCGGTAGACACAAGGGATTTAAAATCCCTCGGCGTTCGCGCTGTGCGGGTTCAAGTCCCGCTCCGGGTACCATGGGAAACATCAGAATAATCAAAGCAATAAGCAGTGTCGTGAAACCACCTCCGGGTGGTTTTTTTGTGCCTGAAATTCATGTCCTGTGCATATCCTGTGCTCACGGGGTGCGATGAGCTGCAATCTCCAGCCTGGCAATGACGAATCGAACGTGTCGCCTCCAGCATAGAGAACCAGGCCGCTTTGCCTGTTTTCCGGTACGCTTCCGGGAAGGGGGGCCTGCTGAGCAAGCTGTAATGCTCTAGCCACCCTGAGTACAAAGTTGCTTAATTCGTGCAATCACCTCATCTCTGTACTTCTGGTGTCCGCGCATAGCCCGTGGATGGGCAATTCTGAAACAGATTGCATTACCTGTTTTGAACTCCCATAGCTTCCCCGGAATGACTGCAGAAGTCTCATAGCCGCCCAGCTCAGTAAGCACCTGTTTTATGATGTAGTCTGTTCTCCGGGCTCCAGATGCAAAGATGATGAAATCAGGCTCAAGGTGTTTAATTTGTACCGCCAGCAGCTTCAGCGAGGCTAATATAACTTCCTGCACTTCATTTTGAGGGCGATTGAGAGGGGTCAGTCCGTCGTAATCCCACGCCAGTAGATTGGCATACACGATAGCCTGAGGAGGAATATTAAGCTCCCGGGCCAGCCGGAAATGATACTGCGTGAAGCGGCTACGTGATTTGAGGTTCGTGGTGCCATCATTTTGTACCGGAAGATGATTCCTGTAACGATCTACAGCCTCTCCAACCACCTGCCCGATGGTGACGTCAGGTATAAGTCCCAGCACCCGTGATATCGTGTTCTTACCATTCAGAGTATTCCAGCCAGCGGTTTCACGTCCAACCAGCATGATTTTTACCGGTGAGTGCCAGTATTCTTCAAAGGGCACGGGTAAAAAGACGCCTGAGTATTTATCCTCATTCAGGTTAAATGACTGGGCGTCAACTTCCTGTAATATCCGTTTGTACGCGTCTAATAGCCTTTCCATTCTTCAATCCTGCCCCGTAATAAAAACACCTTCACATATATATTATCTCCATGATATCAATCAGATACATGAGGATAAATATGCAAAAATCCTTCCGATTCACCAATTCGTCCATCAAAGCCCTTCCGGCAAACACAGATACCAGATCTACAGAGCTTGAGGTATCTGATACCGAAGTTATTGGCCTCAAATGTCTCTCAGGTCGAACGGGTAACAAACGTTTCCTCCTGCGCTACACATTCCACGGTACCAAAAAAAGTATCAGTATTGGCAGATTCCCTGAAATTGATGTGGGGACAGCTCGCCAGATAGCTCGCCGTCATAAGGAGGCGATTGCACTTGGAAATGACCCTAAGGCAGAACGCGATAATTATCGTGCTATGCCAACGCTTAGTGAGTTTTTTCACCAGACCTATGTTCCGTTCATCAAGCGCCATAAAAAGTCCTGGGATAAGGATGTTCAGCGTTTCACGCAATACATTGAACCTCGTCTGGGGAAGATACGTTACTGCGACCTTCGGGCCCGGGAAATCCAGCAGGTGCTTTTCGACATGCTTGAGGGTCGTATTCACGGCCAGCAGTATGCACCGTCTACCTGTAACAGGGCACTGGCTATTCTGAAAACTATGGGGCGTTATGCGCTACGACAGGATGTCTTAGAGAAGAATGAAGCCGATAAGATCCCTTTGCTGAAGGAGAATAATCAGCGGACGCGCTTTTTTGACGCCGATGAGATCAGAAGGATCCTCGACGCTGCGGCACGATACCCCAATAAGGCAGCCGGGGGACTGATAGCCATGCTGCTGTTAACCGGTACACGCAAATCAGAAATGCTGAATGTCATGCACAAACATATTGATCGGGATAACAGGTCGTTATTCATTCCTTATACTAAGAATGGTCGCAGCAGAACTGTGTATCTCAGTGATGTTGCATTATCCATTATTGATTCGATCCCACGGGCTGGCAGCAACCCCTATCTGTTTGCCGTAAAAGATAATGGAAAACCAATATCAGAACCCCGGTGGGCCTATGAAAAAATACTGGCAGAGTGCGGGATAGATAAAAGTGAAGTCTGTTTCCACACTACGCGCCATTCCGTCGCATCATTACTTGTCTCCAGCGGACAGTACAGTCTGTATGACGTTAAAGCCCAGCTTGCGCATGCCAGTATTCAGAGTACGGAGCGCTACGCAAAACTGACACCAGAGCGAATGCGTCAGACCGGGCAGGGTGTTACCGACCTTCTTTTACCCCCCGTAGCTACCAGTAAAGAACAGTGATTTTTGCATCTCTTAAACGTGGAGAATGATTATGCCGTTAAAGTGCCCTAAGTGCGGTAGTCGGAATACAGTCACAGAAACTGCCGGAAAGATAGCAGAAGTGACTCGCGATGACCGGTTTCTGACATTGACATCCGGTTATATTAGCCCGGAGCAATTACCAGAATTGCTTAAAGAAATCATCAGGGCGATACAACGTCTCTTTAGATTCCTTGAACAGCGTGAAAGGAATAATGCGCCAGTGCTGATCTGCAAGGATTGTGGATATTATGAAAGAATATAGATGACCACTGAAGGAAATTCCAGATTCTTTAGCCTGTCTATGTAACCCCGATACTTAAAACGTATCGGGGTTTTTTACTTATAAGGATTGATTAATGAAGTTTATCGCTAACTGGCAAAGTCTGCCGTCGCTCCTTCTTCCGGAGTCAGTAATGAGTCTGTTGAAAACAGAGCTGGTACTCCCATTTGAAGATGAATACTCTGCAATGAGTTTCTGGGATGAAGTCGGGGTGACATTAATATATGTCGAGCCCGATGATGTACCTGAAGATATTAAAGCGCAGGTATTAAATGTGATTCATCAGTTAATTGCAAATCCAGAATTTGTAGTCCGTCTGACAGATGACTATTACCTGATGCTTTCTGTTACGGAAGATAACGGGAACGGTATTTATCTGTTATTTCACCCCGATTGCCCTCTGAAGGGTATTGATTTATTAATTTCTATGGCCGAATCACGCTATTAAACACAAGCAAAACCAGGAACGCAAAATGAGTAAATCAAAATTAGTTAAAAATAATGTTGAGTCAGTTTCGAAGGAGATTAAAAATGAGGCAGAGGTTATTCATGAAAATCTCAGTGCAGATGAACAAACATTATCTGATGTAAAAGACTATCAGTTGCTCATTGAAACAGGCCAGGCAGAAAAAATCAGTCCTAAGGCAAGTGGTATGCTGACATGGCAACTGGCGATATCAGAGGTGGACAATGAACTTTATCTTCGTCTGGTGGCAAATGGCTGTGGAGGGTTGTTCTCTAAGGACTGGATCTCACTTTCAAAGATTGCAACCGTTCTGGAAACACAACCTGCTACCGGCTTCTCATCCGGAGTATTCAGGCCGCTATTCAAAGGGGCAAGCGCCAACAATGCAGGTTTTCTGGCTGCTGTTTTACGCTCCCCGGATATATGTCTGCTGGAGGCACATCCAGAGAAGTTATTTACTCATGTATTATACCCGGACTGGAGGGAGCGGTTGAATAAACTTAATACGATCAGTAGCCAGGAAAAGATTACAGAGGATTAATTTATTTCCTGCACTGTTATACAACCAGAAATCACCACACACCGCTATTTACTTTCTAAAGGAAAATTTATTATGCAAACCCAATATGCCTTAAAACAGGCAGGATTAACTCTGCCTGTTACTAAAGAATTTCAGCAGCATATTACTACTCTTCTGGCAAATCAGGTTTTACAAAAAATAACTGAGGCAGTGGTTATTAATTTCCGTGATCCGGACTACAGTGCAGAATCCGGGGGCTTTCATCCCGTTGAAATACGGTTTATCCGTAAGAATAATGAATGGTATTTTGATTATGTCACAGATTTTAGTTATATGGGGCGTGTCTACCCTGAGCTGGAAAAAGAAATTGATTTCTGCTGGTCGGGGAATTATGTCTTCCATTATCTGATTGGGGATATTTCACTGGCAGCAGAGAGGAATGAACTCTGGTCCCTGTGGGAGCGTAATTTTATGGAGTATCTCTCTATGGGGATTTACCGGGTAACGGTAACTGTGGAAAGTTGTTGACCCGTTATGAACAGGAAGAAAGCGGGCGGCTTTGTAATCTACTGCATGTGGCGTGCATCACAGCATGGAGATGATGTCTCTTTTTCCTGGCTGTTCGCATAAACAAGTGCAGACACGGGGGATCTCAGATCCCTCGTGGTTTTTGCCCCCTATGGAGCATTCTCCTGTAGCAGGGTAATAACGGTTAATCCATTACCCCAACGACAGTATTACACCGGTAATAAATGTTCATGAATACAGTCAGTTATGTGGGTTTTGAGGTGGACTATGTCATCGTTGACGATAACTGAAGGTTTTACAGATGTATAAAACTCGCGGTGAAAGGATCGCAGAAAGGCTGTGCTGGATATTACTTCAACTGTATACCGGTAATACGGTATCGGTTAATGATATATGTCAGCGTTTCGCGGTCAGTCGCCGAACCGGACAGCGTGATTTGTTGAGAGTTGAAATTGTAACGGAAACTATTTCACCTGGAAGGGTAAGGCTGGCAAATTTGATAAGGGAACGAGTTAGACGAAATTTTTAATCGAATCCATATCAATTCTATAAAATATGAAACTTAACGGGAGTAAATATACACTCCCGTTATAATGCAACCTTTTTTTAACTACTCAAATGATATTAATTTAGGTGCGACAGTGTTTTTATGACATGTTAAATTCGCAAGATCAATAATATCATTAAACAATTTTATGTCGTCGTCAGTGAGCTCTACGTCTGGATCAGCTAAATCGGCACAGGTAACATTTAACCAGTGTGTTAATGAATCAATCCTGTTTGAAGTAATATATTCAGTGTGACCAATATCCCACTTCCAGTTGATCACCCGAGCAGGTCTGAATCTCACCTCCCGAACCCCAATTGGTGTTACTGACTCTACGAGAGGGTATATCGTGTTAAGTACTTTATCATGTTCACTGTAGATATTTAAATGCCCCATTTTTGAACCGTAAGCCATTTTCATTATGTTCTCTGTATAACTTGTTATTGGGGTGGCTCCGGCCATAGAGATTGTTAAGAGAATATTATCATTTTTAATATAGGGTAATGTATTGTTTATTAATCGAGTCCCTAAAGAATGACCCATTATGATCACATTACGCTTTTCTTTAACGTATATCTCGTTTATTACGTGTGCTAATTTTTCTCTGTTATTAACTGCTGCTTTCGTTGCATTATACCAGGCCTGACGCGCTTTAAATGGAATGGAGATTGATGACAATAAAGGAGATGTTCTCAGGGGGAAGAGAGTATATAACCCCCACTTGTTCGCTATGTCAGAACTTAATATGGATAGTAGATTTGCCGATTCCCATTTATAGTATCTGACATCAAGGCCACACCCTGCTTTAATTCGGTTAAACCATGATATATCATTTTCGGTCAGAAACCCTGATACAACAAGAAGAACCGGGCATTTTTTCATGGTAACTCCATTTTTTAGCTTACAAAAATAGCACTCAATGAAAATTATATTATCCGTGTCATTACGGGGCGTTACTTGGCTGGGTGTAACGTTTCAGTGCGGATTGTATATCTTCAGCAAGTTGTTGACGGATTGAGGCCGGTTGTATTACTTCGACATCCGGTATCCAGTATTTCATTAAAGGCATTATCTGATCTGTGTGTGTTACACGTGATATCACCAGTAAATCGCCAGACCGGGAAGTATGAATTATTTCCTGTCCTGGCAATAGATGACGGTGGGTAAACCACGGAGCAACATGTGCGGAAACTGAAATAAGAACTTCGATAAGGTCTTCGCTATACCAGATACCATCTGTCTTTTCTATTTTTTCATTAATTTCGGGGATTATCCTGAAAGAGATATTACTCATGCAAACGTCTTTGACAGATGAGATAACAAAGCTTTTTAATGTACTGTCATGGGCGGCAGCGAGATACCACAATCCGTTGTCATTAACCAGCCTGTATGGCTCAACAGCCCGAAACTCTTTATCTTTGTAATTAAAATTTACTTTCTTCTGTGACAGGATGGCATCGGATAATACATTCAGAATTGACATGAATGATCCGCAGTTTTCGTATGGACGTTGTTTTATCAGAAACGGGTTGTTTTTCGTGTTACCTAACAAAATACTCAGTAGTCTGTCATCCCAGCGAGGGAACAGCCCTTCAATACCCAGGATGCGCGTGAAATGACGTAAATCAGCATTGCTGCGTTGACCGAGAACACCGTCAGACAGGCGATAGCGACCATTTTGTCGAATCAGATTAAGATAGGACAGGCGCTGAGTAAGATCACGACGGATAGTTTTTTCGCAAACGTTAAATTCCTCAGATAACTCCCGGACGGCTAGTGACTCACCATTGTTCAGGCGAGTTAATATCAATCCGAGTCGATATCCAAGTTTATCGTGCTTACCCATTCGTTTATCCGGTTAATGCCAGCGAAGAGGATATTTTCAGCAAAGTAACGGACAGGATGAGTCCACTTTTACTGTGACGGAGAAAAAAATTAACTCATTAATTATCAATATATTAAAACATTGCTGGAATCATCGAATAACATGTGGACTCATCCTGTCCATGTGTATTTTTACGTTCAGGGTGATAATTATTATCCTGACCTGTACATGACATGTTTTTGCTGCATATTTGACCATGCACTTTTGCCATCAAGTCGGAGAGGCAGGGGGGAACGTAAGATCCGAAGGTTAGAGAGGTTATCAGCAATTACAATGATGATTAATATTTTCATAATATCGGAGAACATCATATTAGTTGAAATAACATAAAGGTGGTTCTATGTATTTACATATCAGAAAGTATCAACTCGTAAATGCGAGATGGCGTGATGTCATTGATCTGACAGATTATGAAGAAACAATCAGGCAGGTTGTCGGTACATTATTTGGAAATGATTTTATTGAGGTCAGCGTTGAAACAAATTGTTTTACTCTGACAGTAAACAGTACAAGCAGTAAAATACCACACGGCATACTGGTGAATATGGGGAAAAGGCTGGCGGCTAATCTCCAGAGTATCACCTGTCATGCCATGCGGATCTATCATGTAAATGGCCATCCTGACGCGCGGCAGTTATTTCACTGTTTTGATGCCGATTGCCTGTGATTAAGCCCCCAACTTCTGTTAAAGGAGTTGGGGGAGATTTAACGGTTATCAGACTGGAAGACAGAATGTCGGATATTTACGGGCTATGATATCCATCAGTGACTTCATTCGCGGTGTTACAGAACTAAATTTCATTTGGGGTATTTTTGCTCTTACCGCATTTTTTACATCAGTCACCGTTACTGAATAGCCTTCTGACGTCAGCCATTCAGCAACCTCTTTACAGGAATAACTTTTTTTATCTTTCAGCATAAGCCCCCATTGGCACTGAGTCAGCGCCCGGAGAAATAGTCTGACTAAAATATCATCACTACGTTTGCTTCCGACTTTTAGTTTCATATCAGAAAACACCGTCCGGCAATAGAGAAAATCACACCAGTCATCCCAGTCAGCCAGGGTCTTCAGTGTATGCGTTTGCCGCCAGTCGTCGAAAAGAGAGCGTTGCTGCAGAGCCTCTTCCATATTATCCCACGGGCGGGAAAACATCAGTAAATGCCCTTCATTCATGGCGGGCTGTACGGGCTGGCGTTTGAAATCGAATTCCAGATTAAGACGGATATCCTGTTCCCGGGATACCAGATCGCTTTCCGACAGCCACATCTCACGCGTTGATATCAACGTACTTCGGGATAACGTCTGACCGGGTAAACGATTAAGGTAAAGATCTACCATATAGTCGTTATAGTCACTGCGTGGAATATCGGCAGGAGGTTTGACGCCAGCCCTGGCATGAACAACAGGTTTTCCCTGAATAGCTCTATAGGTTAACTGCCCCCGGGTTTTCATGGCGATAAGCTGGCTGACCTCATGCTTACATGTCAACATTGATGAACCCGGATCAACAATATCGCACAGCGACTGGAAGCGGGAAGACAGTGGACCGCTCATGTTTATCTTGTCAAGTGGGCAATTTGTCAAAAAGCCATCGGTTGTGACGCTGACAACCGATGAATCAGAAGGCAAAGCATTCATGAGTTCCCCGACAACGGCGCGGATAAATCCCGTCACATGCGCAGCAAAGAATGGCTGAGTAACCGATGATGGTGGGAGGGATCTGTTTAATCCACGGGCTGTATCAAAGGCGGTTTTGGCGCGAAGGCCCTGAGCAAGTTTACCATAAAGCGAGTTGCCAATTTCTTTCCAGAATTTCTCCTCCAGAGAACCTTTAATATGGCGATTACGGTTCTCACGGACCTGTTGAACAAAGGGAAGAAACACCGATGTTGATTCGCTGTTATGTGGGGAGGTGTCACAGATCCAGGGGACGATGATCCCATTATGGATCGTCATCTCTGCCCCGAGCGACAGAGCAAGTTCGATTTCAGGTGCCGTTGCCCATGATTCGCCACTTAATGGAAAGAATAACCCATATTGATCGGTCCGAACCGGCAGGCTGGGATAGGGAACTGATTCCGGGAACCGAAATGTGACAAGCGCAAATCCCATTACATGCCCACAGTAATCGTCCGGATTTTTACTGAGGCGGATGTTCCCGTAATCGGGTGTGAGGATATCTAATAGCCCGGTGGTATACGCTCCAGCCAGATCGTAGTCATACCAGTGATCAGACGGTGTAACCCCCATCATAAAACACTCATTGCGTCCGCCGTGGTAACAGTTGATCGGGAACGTTTCAAACAACTCTCTTGAAGGAACACTGGCGGGGTTTTTAATCGTCCGGAATGCCTGTTTCTCCGTGAGCCAGAGTTCACGGGTTTTAATGTGTGTCCCAAGGCAGACTTCAGGAGACATATTGTTTTCTTTAAGTGTTTTGGTGAACCGTGAAACTGCCATCGCCCCGATGGTGGCGGGGACACGATCAATCATCAGCTCCCGGGCGCAAAAATTGCGAACCTGTAAAGCATAACGAACCGCAATCTCGGCATCCCGCAGAGCATAGGCTTCAAACCCTGCTCTGTCGCCCAGAAGATATTCACGCATATTGGTTATGGAATAAGGTGCAGGAATGGTGAGTTTAGGAAGACCCAGTAATTCACCACATTCAGCCAGACCCATACCCCCGGGAGTGATAAGCAGTGTATCGATGAAAGCTACGTTACTGCAACGCGGAGGGGAAGTTCGTTTGTCAAACATTATCTGTTCAGTCTTTACGCGACGTTCCTGCTGTTCATCAAAATCGATACCGTAACGATTTTTGAAGCTGCTGACAGTACCGCGTATTCCTTTCAGAAGAATTTTGTAGTCTGACCAGAAATTGGCAAAGGAGGCGATATCCGCACGAATGAAATGCGCATATATATTAATAATACCGGGCCATTTTGTAATCACACCCGTTTCAAGAAGCGGTGTAATCGTTTGACAGAGAAAGTCCTTAAAAGACAGCCGGGATTTTTTCTGTGAGTCAGGTGGATAGATAATGTTCGATATACCTGTATTATCGGGTAAGACAACATAACTCTGATATGACAGAATATCATTCTGTTGTGTTTCAGGATTGAAAACATATTCGGTATCAAAACCGATATGGAGTGTCAGGTCACTTGAAATCACAGACACTTTTTTTGATGCAGGTGGTATCACAGGATAATCATCAAGCGTTTTAGGTCTTTTACGATTGAGCGCTGGCTCTGAAGTCACAGACTGATACCCCGATGCGGCAGCGAGGATGTCCTGCAAATTATTGCTCATAGTTAACTCCGAAAAAACGCCGGGAGTTTGTCCCCCCCCGGCATAATGAATCAGGATTTAATGACGTCTACTACAGCTTTGAAAATATCATTTTTGCGAGATTCATTATCTACATAGATAAAGGAAACGAGTTTCCTGCCTGCTTTAATCAGGATGCCACGTTGCGTCTTTTCCACAGACGGGGTAACGTGTGCAGATAACAGACAATGTTCATGTAAATGAAGAAACTTTTTTGAAGCGTAGCCGCCATGTAATCGTGCTTGAATGTCAAGATACATATCATCAAGAGAACCGGGTTCTCCTGATTCACTCAATACCGAATAACCCTTCTTATCAAAAAGGTTAAGGATAGATTTACTATCATGTTCGAACAGGGTAACACCGTAAATGTATTTCATTCGAAAGGTGAGGTAATCGGTGGTGTAGACCTCCTCCTGACGATTGAAATTTTTGAGACGCCTGGCTAATTCATTAAAAACAGCACGAGCAGTAGCCGTGTCCTGCAGGGTGTAGGTATAAAGCACGAAGCCATCTGTGCCGATGAGCTTTACTAAGTTGTCCATAATCGTGATAGCGAGAACTAATGCAAAGGACAGATATTTTTCATCGTTGTCTACAGCTGTGCTTGCTGATTCGGGAAGAATGTTCAGTGCATTATTAGCGTTATTTTCCGTGTTCTTAGTAACCATTTATATCACCTTTAAGTTTGTTTTGACGATGTGCATTTTCCCACTCAACAATATCGTCAAGAGAGAATCGTATAGCCCGCCCAATTCTGATGAAGGGCGGGAGTTTTCCGGGATTGCGAGATATATCTGACGCAACCGTGGATGCAGAAAGATTAAATCTTTCTGCGAACTGCTTAATGGTTAAATACATAAACCTCCGGTTTCAGAGAATAAGAAGCCACGCGGATTTAATATCAATCCACATTCTGTGATGACTTAATGCAGGGCCCTGCAGAAGCACGCAATGACAATACCGTCCTTAAACGAGTGTTGCATCAATCACGAATCACAGATCATTGGTTCATTTTTTCGTGTCATAACTTTCAATGACCTGAGAAACCACTGCGTGCGATGTCGCTGCATTGTGAAAAGCGTAGCGACGGGTCGCCGTGAGTGAATGGTGATTTAGCAGATGGGAAGCGATTGCAATATCCCCGGTCGCCTGTAGTACCCGGGTGGCAAAGGTACGGCGCAGGTCATGCATCCGCAGGTTATCAATGTCGGCATCCCGGCAAATACGGGCAAAGGTTGCACGCGGATATGCCAGAGGGCGGGCATTGTCGGTTAGTCGCGGAAAAATGTAAGTTTTGCTGAGCATCAGGTCCTGCTGGCACTGGACAACTGCAATGGCTGGAGGTGCAAGTGGGCAGGTGAAAGGGTGTCCGGACTTTGTATCAGGCAGTATGAGTTGATGCATATCCGGGTGCCAGTACTCCCATTTCAGGGTACATACCTCACCAATACGCATCCCCGTATAAAGAGCAAGCAATATAGAATCAGCTGCCGGTGTTTGCCGCGCTGTTGCCGCGTCAATAAAGCGCGGGATTTCTGTCGCTGACAGTGTGCGATAGCGAATGTTATTTTCTTTCAGATAGCGGACATGTGACATCGGGGAATGTGTGATCCATCCAGCACGTACTGCCAGAGAGCATATTTTGGACAATATTGCGAGGATACGGTTTACTGTTGACGGACGTAATTTTTCCCGTAAGCCAGCAGCATATTGTTCTAGTTCTCCTGCCGTGATGTCGCGAAGTTGCCGCTTGCCCCAGAACGGGCGAACGTAGAGGTTGAGTTTTGACAACTCTGACTGAGGACTCTTTTTATACAACTGCAAATCCGGTAGCCACAGGTCATTGATGGCCTGTTCCACAGTGAATCGACGGGACTGAACCGCAAGACGATTTTTATCAGCAAGCAGTTTCATCACATGCTGACGGGCATCCTCAACGCAGAGCTGAGGGAACTGACCCAGGGTTTCATATATACGCTGATTGTTTATAGTGGCACGAAAGGCCAGCGTGATCCGATTGGGATACACCAGAGCACGCAGGTTTTGGCAGTGAATATCACGGTATTCCTGACAGCCCGTGAGGGGATGGGGAAGTTGGTGAAGTGATTTGTTGCTGAAACGCAGATCCAGAATAGGCATCGTATTTCTCCTGTAAATGACACTGGAAAAATACGATGTGAGGTTATAGTCTGCCAGTTACAGCTTTCACAGTTCATCAGGTGAAAAATGCTGATTCGGATATAATGGCAACACAATTCCATGTCGCCATTATATTAAGAAACTACAGTTTCATGATCTTGTTCGCTATTTTTTCGAAGTAAACCTCATTCTTAAGAAGAGTGATATTGTTAGTTTGAACACCCAGACCACTGGACGTTGACTGGAAATTCATTGAACCACTTATCACTGTGGACTTTCCTGATAAAAAGGAAATCAACTCCTTGGAAGATGGTGCCCACTCAGGGTTTAAGAGTAATGCAATATAGATATATGTCTTACGAAGCAATTGTTCGATATCTTTTTTATGCCCTGTAGTGTTTTGCTTACCTTTAATGCAAATAGATTTGATTATGAACTCATCAGGGCTGGTTAAAGGCGTTTTAAACTCACTCAGTGATTCATCGTTATGAATGACTTCATAAGGCAGCATAGATAAAATGATCAATGCAATCATTTTAGGATGATAAAGGTAGTTATCACGAATGATTTTTCCTGCCTTCATTGTATTGAGCGTTGTTTGAATAAATACAAAGTGATATTCAGAGCAAAAGTAACAAAACACAAGCCAGGATAGGTCAATGGCTGGAATGTTAATATCCTTAGGTAGTTTGTTTAGCCAGTATTCAGACTTCAAAAAGGTCCTGATTTCAACAGTATATTCATGCATTTTTGCGCTGAAATCAAGCATTGCTACTTGACCTGATTGTTCCGTAACTGTGTGGTCTATAAATGTTAGTGTATTGCACATTTTATCCAGCGTGTTTTGAAAACAAGAAAGGAGTTCGGCATTATTATTACCATTAACCGCAGATGAAAGTTCAGTTTTAATAAATGCATCCAGTAGCATACAGATTTCTTTCGGAATGACATTTTTACGGGATTGCTGTGAATAGAAATGTACTGCCAGTAAATTAAAGGCAGTGCACTCCTTTTTTAACCATTGTTCGAGCACTGGGACGTGCTGAAAAAAATTGATATGCTTAGCAGTAGATGCTGATGGAGATAGTACATGAAGAATATCTACAGCAGGCTTCATTTGCAATATTTGATCGGATTCGGTAGTCGTCATTAGTTCCAGTAATTGCTGTTCAGAAAATAGTTTAGACAGGTGATCAATGTCTTTTTGGTATTGATTAAGTTTTGTTAAATTCCCCGGTATACGGGTTACATTGTTTTTCATTTTCTCGAACATAATTTTATCCTCGTTTGAATTATTACACTGATTTAAAAAGTAGCATGTCGTGTTAGCGAGGTAATCCTAAAACGTGAATGGCAGCAGGGGCAAGCTTGAATCTGCGTAAGGATATGGCTTAAATTTAATGGTGTAATCAGTGAGTTAGAGGCTTATAGCCATTTAAATACAATAAGTTATGATGATATGTGGCGGGTGTAAATCGGTTAGTTTTTATGGTTAAAATATGAGCGTTGTGAGATTTGAGATATGATGGTTTTTAAATTACATACAAGTTACCCCTGATGATCAGTATTAATACCAGAATGATACATGCGAGCAGCACCCAATCCTGTACTATTGATGATGGCTATACAAGGCTGAAACTTTGAGTCGTATGTTGCCAGGAGGATTAATGTCCACAAGGCCCAGATAGAATGATTTCTCAGATATTAAAGTTGAAACTTATTAACTATGTGAGAGGCTGATATTTATTCAGTCTCTCATTTGTTTTTATCGTTTTAAAGTTAAAAGGAAATAAATAATGCCTTCCGCCGATGAATCAATATGCTGATTTCCCTCAAATCAGCCTCAATACTACCAACATCACCAAAGACTTCACCTCTAATCTCACTTCGATTTTTCATGAAATTGGTGCTTAATAAGCTTTCTTTTTTTAATGCCATTAATTTTGGTTTTATATCGTTATAGAAGTGCTTATGGCTTACCCTGATGTTATGAATCGAGTAGTAAACTGTTTTATACATCAAAAATATAAGTAACTGGCCGAGAAGATATTCTTTTTCAATGTATTTATATTGAGAGGATTTTTCGCGTTTCGCCAGGTAGAAAACATGAGGTGCGATGATGGTGGGGATAAAATCCAGTGCTGGAGAGGTTTTTGTTTTTTCTGTTTTTCTTCCGGATTGAAGATGTTGAAGTACAGAGTATACAATGCTTAAAATTATGGCGTTACTTATATTATTAATTGCAGTTGGGTAAATATGCAGGTTGCTTATCAATTCTGAAAGGCAAAGTAAAACACCAGTGATGTTAGGTTTTCTGCCAGAGATTGTGGTGGTGTTGAAAATGTGCCGATTCTTACGACTTATATTGACAAATTTATGAGTGCAGAATTCTATATGTTCGACGATTTTATCTTGACTATTTTTAATGTATTTTGAAATATTAGTGATCCGGCCATTCAACGTTAGTTCATCAAGCAATATATCATTTTTAATATTGCGAATTTCATCGCAATGTTTAGATTCAAAAACTATCTCATGTAATACATAACTCGACGTATTGCGGGGTGACGCTGATATGTAATCTAAAATAGAAGGCCCGATTTTGATTTTTTGTTTGTATTTTTTAATGCACTGTTTGATTGTTTTTTGTAGAGTGTTTGAGATGTGTTTTTTATATTCTTTTAGAAAATCTTGCTCTAAAAAGAGTGAGGAGAAGATCAACTGCTGGCGAGATAATTTAATCTCAGGCTTGATCAATTTAATCCGAAAAACTCTTCCCTCCAACTCATAGCTGAACATGGAAGATAAGTCATAGTGGGGTGATAAATGTTCGAGTAACGACATTCGTGTATTCATTAGCCGCTTGAATTTATGGTCAGCATACATAAGTGTTTTTTTTATTTGCTCATCATAAAGTGGGCCGATAGCGCAGTTGGCAATACTCATTCTATCCGGAGACCTCCAGTCAGCAGGGGAATCACATTGACGGTCATCATTACTATCAAAGGGCATCAACGTTGCCGATTATGGATGATGTCAGCTTCACACACCAGAACGGGTGATATATGGATCATCATTACCCCAACGGCAGTTTTACACCATGGCTAATATGGATGCTATCTTACTAAGATAATTGGTTTTTAGCGAGTGACGAGCCAGGTTGTGTCAGTCTGTCTCATGTCGATATTACGGGGATGATGCAAACCTGAATGCTGCGATATTGGCGTGTCAGGGGAGGCATCTTACGGTATCATTTACCGCAATTTTTAAGATGCAAAGCCCTGCATCGCTAGCTTTTTCTTCAGACCAGGATGATTCATGAACGACAAAATCAGTCAGGACACGATCAACAAAGCCCTGTGGGCCGCGTGTGATACGTTCCGTGGCACCATCAGTGCTGATACCTATAAAGACTTTATCCTTACCATGCTGTTCCTCAAGTACATTTCAGATGTCTGGCAGGATCACTATGACGAATACAAAGAACAGTATGGCGATGCGCCGGAACTGATTGAAGCGATGATGGCCAACGAGCGTTTTGTACTGCCAAAAAGTGCCAGCTTTTATGCGCTGTACGAACGCCGCCATGAGCCGGGTAACGGTGAGCGTATCGATCAGGCTCTGCATGCAATCGAAGAAGCCAACGGAACCAAACTGAAAGATGCCGGGAAAAGCGTGTTCCAGGATATTTCGTTTAACACCGATCGTCTTGGCGAAGAAAAACAGAAAAACACCATCCTGCGTCAGCTACTGGAAGACTTCGCTGGTGAAGATCTCAACCTGAAGCCGAGCCGTGTCGGTACGCTGGACGTTATCGGTAATGCCTATGAATATCTGATTAAAAACTTTGCGGCCAGCGGCGGGCAGAAAGCCGGGGAGTTCTATACTCCGCCGGAAGTATCAGACCTGATTGCTGAACTGCTCGACCCACAACCCGGTGATACCATCTGCGATCCGGCCTGTGGTTCCGGTTCGTTGTTGATGAAGTGCGGACGTAAAATTGTCTCCGGGCATGACAGCCGTAACTATGCCTTGTTCGGTCAGGAAGCGATTGGATCTACATGGTCGCTAGCGAAAATGAATATGTTCCTTCACGGCGAAGATAACCACAAAATCGAGTGGGGCGATACCATTCGTAACCCGAAACTGCTCGATAAAAATGGCGACCTGATGCTGTTTGATATCGTGACAGCTAACCCTCCCTTCAGCCTGGATAAGTGGGGCCATGACGAGGCTGAGAACGATAAATTTGGTCGTTTCCGTCGCGGTGTACCGCCGAAGACTAAAGGCGATTACGCCTTTATCTCGCATATGATCGAAACCCTGAAACCAGGAACGGGGCGTATGGGCGTAGTTGTGCCACACGGTGTGCTGTTCCGTGGTTCCAGCGAAGGTAAAATTCGCCAGAAACTGATCGACGAAAATCTGCTGGATGCCGTCATTGGCTTGCCGGAAAAACTGTTCTACGGTACAGGTATTCCTGCTGCGATTCTGATTTTCAAAAAACAGAAAGTGGATGACAAGGTACTGTTTATTGATGCCAGCCGTGAATATAAGGCGGGCAAAAACCAGAACCAGCTCAGCGCAGAAAATATCCAGAAGATCGTTAACACCTATCGTGAAGGCGATAACGTCGAGAAATACGCCTATCTCGCCAGCCTGAAGGAAATTCAGGATAACGATTACAACCTCAATATTCCGCGCTATGTCGATACCTTTGAAGAAGAGGATGAGATTGACCTGGTGGCGGTGCGAGCAGAGCGGGAGCAACTGAAGGTGGAACTGGCGAAGCTGGAAGTTGAGATGGTGGGTTATCTGAAGGAGTTGGGTTATGGTGCCTAAGGGATGGAAGAAGCGTGACCTACACAAGTTAATTACGATTAAACATGGATTTGCATTCAAAAGTGAATATTTCTCAAATGATGGGCAATATGTACTTTTAACCCCAGGAAGTTTTAATGAGTCAGGTGGGTTCCGGAACCAAGGTCCTAAAACGAAGTTCTATAGTGGACCTATACCTAATGGTTATCTTTTAAGCAAAGGTGACTTACTTTTGGCAATGACTGGGCTTTGTTGAATAAATAAGATTTCGTGCGAACGACCCTGTAGCTGGCTGGATTTTCAGGCAATACGCACGCTTTCTGGCA
>ERZ773108.1010-NODE-1010-length-30201-cov-12.542692_pt1 | contig 30201 bp, 54 predicted proteins | sample MGYA00580570_ERZ773108 | MGnify/ENA primary metagenome ERZ773108 (study PRJEB29015, sample SAMEA2737840) | human gut metagenome | biome: human gut; feature: human-associated habitat; material: faeces | place: China | collected 2012 ...
AGCAAGCGTATCGCATACAACGGCGGCAGCGCTGCAGGCCGCTCTGGCCGACGATGAAACAACTGAAACTGCATGAGCAGAAAGGAAGGAATACTATGGAATTTTATAACGCCTGTAATCTCATGATCGAGCGCGGCCAGACCGCGGGCATGGCAAAGAAGCTGGACATCTTATACGCCGCCGTCAAGCTGACCGAAAAGACCAGCGCCTGACCGGGCCGGAAAAGGACGCACCAAGGAGGTGTTGCTTTATGATCGAGTTCCCCATCACGCTGACATCCGGCGGCAGCGTATGCATGCCCGGGTACGTATTTGCGCTGGCCCTCGGCTACACCAAGAACCTGGGCGTGTACCGCCTGCACGTCGATGCAACCGGCGAGTGGGAAGGGCTGACTATCCGCTGCTTCTGGCACGTGCCGGACGGCAAAGATCCGTCATCCTCGTTGGTGGTGGACGGCTATGTGGACGTGCCCGCCAGCGTGACCGCACAGCCCGGGAGCGGGTGCATCACCTTTGAGGGCAGCGATGACACCAAGAACATCACCAGCGCAGACCTGCACTACCGTGTAAGTGCCAACTCAGGCACAGAGGATGGCACAGAGCCGGAACCGGGCACCCCTGCATGGCAGCAGCTGGTGGATGCCGTGCACACTGACGCCACCGCCGCAGAGCAGGCCAAGACCGATGCACAGACGGCAGCACAGCAGGCCGGGGCATCTGCCCAAAAGGCTGGGAATGCCCTTTCTGACACCATTACCGCCAAAGAGGATGCTCTGAAAGCCACCAAAGACGCACAGACCGCTGCTAGTGAAGCCAGTGCATCAGCCGAAAATGCTGCGCTTGCACAAGTTACAGCATCTCAACTTGCAGGACAGGCAGCGGGCAGTGCGTCTGAAGCTCAAAACAGTGCCACTAAGGCTGCTGCGAGTCAACAGACCGCCGAAAGCAATGCAGCAGCTGCACAAGGGAGCGCCACAAAGGCCGAGGCATCAGCTTCTACAGCTGTTCAGGGACAACAGCGTGCGGAGGCGGCAGCAGCCCGTGCCGAAACCGCACAGCAGCAGACTGAAAGTGCCAGCACTGACGCGCTGGATAAAATCAGCTCTGCAAAAACTGATGCACTGAAAGCCATCGGTAACAAGCAGACTTCTGCCACCACTGCCACTGCAGTAGAAAGCGCTCAGGGAAAAGCTCTTGACGCTGTGGCTGATGCCAAGAACACCGCCGTAACAGCCGTGACCGATGCTCAGACCGCCGCCACACAGGCAGTGGGCACTGTCCAAGCTAATGCCATTCAGCAGATGAAATCCACAAAAACAGACGCTCTGAAAGCCATCGGTGACAAGCAGACCGCCGCCACGCAGGCTGTGGACACGGCCCGGGACAAGGCCCTCCAGCAGGTGGGAGCCTCTACAGAAGCCGCACAGACCGCAGCCAATAAAGCCGCCACCAGTGCGGGCAATGCAGACCAGAGCGCTCAGAAGGCCGCTGGCAGTCTGCAGGAGCTCAAGAACGGCATCGCAAGCGGTGACTTCAAAGGCGAGCCCGGCAACGACGGGAAATCTCCAGTTGTAACTGTACTTGGCATCGAAAATGGCCATCGTGTTAGCATCACTGACAAAGACGGTACCAAAACAATTGATGTCTTGAATGGCAAAGACGGCAAAGATGCTCCACAAATTGATGACACCACTGTGGGGCTTGACGCATGGAGCAGCAAGCACATCGTGGATATGCTCTGTCCGCCGCTTGAGGAGACCGGGAACCCGGTGCAGTGTTATCCTGTGGCGGAATATCCGCTGGGCTGTAAGGTGAGCTGGGAACCCGTGCAGGAAGGCAGTGGAACACCGTATCCGGCAGGTGGCGGAAAAAACCTGTTTAATCCTGCATGGATGCCAGAAAAAACCTTGAACAATGGATTAACATGGACAACGACCTCCGATGGCACTGTAACAGCAAACGGAACGGCAAATGGGACTTCATACTACAATTCTGATTATTTTTCGCTCCCTGCGGGCACATACACGATTAGCGCAATGCCGTATTCCCGTATGTCAATTCTCAATAGGGATGTAGGCGATACTACAGTTGCTGCCCAACAGGTTGGGCAGCCGTGTACATTTACGGTAGAGACTGACATACAAAATGCCTCCTTGTTTTTTGCCACCTCTGGCATACTGGATAATGTTTCGGCAAAACCGCAGATAGAGAAAGGCACGACTGCAACAGCCTATGCACCCTACGAAAACATTCGCTCGATTAAGGGCAAGGGCAGCGTGACGGTCGAGCGGTGCGGGGGAAATCTGCTGAATCCAAAAGAGAACGCCAATGATACATATACTCCGTATGGCCTAACGATAACTTATATTGGGGATAACAAGGTTCATTTAAGTGGAACTTACCAAGAAAACGGCGGCAGCTTTGCCATCCTTGACACTCAGCAAAAACTTCTTGCGGGAAAAGGGCTGAAAATCACCGGATTTACGGTAGCCGGAACAAAACAAAGCTACACTCTTTACGGACTACGGACAAAAAACGAAACCGTTATTGCTATGAGTGCACAGTTTGCAAAAGGCGATGTTATTGATATGACTGTCGCTGTTGTCGTGTCAGGCACCACCGCCCCTACCACTTACGCCCCTTACACCGGCCAAACCGCCACCCTCACTCTGCCCCGCACCATCTACGGCGGCACGGTGGATGCAGTGACAGGAGAGGGAAACGAAAACGCAAAGATTATCACGCTGGACGGCAACGAACTGAAATTTGTCAAAGCCAACATCTATATCAACCTCCCGAATCATTCTGCACCGGGGATTTCAAAAGGTGGAATTGTTTGTTGTAGTCACTTTAACAAAAGGCTTTTTGCCGTGAATACGACTTACGAGTTTTGTTTTTTGTTAGAGTCTGATATGACTAGTCTTTTTGCCAGTGTTGACGACCTGAATGCCTACCTTGCTGCCCAGTACGCAGCCGGAACTCCCGTGCAAATCGCTTACAAGCTGGCAGAGCCTATGCCCTTCACTGCACCTGGTGCACAGCCCATCCCCGCTCTGAGCGGCGTGAACACAGTCCTGACCGATGCAGACAGTGCAACCGTTACCGGCAAGGCTGACCCCATCAAACGCATTACTGACCTTGAGGACGCAGTAGCGTCCATGACAACGACCTAAAGGAGGACTGACTATGGCTATCAAAAGCAAAGCCCGCCATGACCTGACCCTGCGCTCCATCAAGCGGGAGATTTCCGCAGGACGTGACGTGGCATACTGGCTGGACAAAGCGTACACCCATCTGGACAGCGGATTGTTGGACGCCGACGACGTCGCAGAGGTGGAAGCCCTTGCACAGGCGTACTACGATGCACTGGATGCGGCGGACGCTGAGGAAATCACGCAGGAGTAAAAAATCAGCAGATTGGAAGCAGATTGCTCTTTTATACCTTATTATAATAGGACAGTCCGCAAAATGTCCGTCGGACAATCCAACGGACATTCCGAAACGGTATTTAAAAATTTGTCGAAAAATTGCCGTGATTTGTTGCGCTCTCAAAAAAATCGGTCAAATTTTGCTGCCCAGAAGCGCAATATATGTGTCATTTTCTGACAATGAACACAATATTTGCACTATTATGGACAGTACTGTGGATTTTCCGCGTGACAATCCACAGCAAATCCAGACATATACCGTAACCGTAACCATATAGTTATATATTATATATATTTTATGATTATATATTAAGCTTAGAGTATTAAATATATTATTAGATGGATGTATAGTATAACTATATGGATGGCATCTGTTGATGAACCTTGGCGGGCTGATTTTATCGGCCTTTTTATTTTGCAAAAAATCAGCTAGTGTCTTACGGCTGACCGGATTGGAGGTGAATCGAAATGAGCCTGAAAGCCATCTGGGAAGCATGGGGACCAGCTATGGTCACGCCTGCCGTCATTGTTCTGCTGTCTCTTGTGGAGATTGCTCCCATCAAACTCAACCCGTGGTCAGCTATTATTGGATTTTTAAGCAAAAACCTAAACGCCGATGTAACGCAGCGGCTTTCTGTTTTGCAGCAGCGGTTGGAGGAAATGCAAAAGAAGCTGGACGAACATGTTGTTACCGATGATGACCGAGAAGCTAGATCGTGGAGAACGCAAATTTTGCGTTTCAACGATGAACTGATACACGGGGTTCGTCACACAAAAGAGCACTTTGACGAAATGCTCGACATCGTGCATGACTATGAGAACTACTGCCAAAAGCACAAGAATTTCCCGAATGGAAAGTGCGTCCATGCCATCGACAACATCAACCGCGTGTACGACGAGCTGCTGGAAAGCCATGATTTTCTATGAAAGGAGATGGTGCCGATGAGCATCGTAACGTTTAAGCGTGGAGACCACACAGCACTGACAAGAAACTTCACCCGTAACGAATTTGAGTGTCCCTGCGGCTGCGGACAGCAGTCGGTTGATACGGAGCTGGCCGAAAAGCTCCAGCTCATCCGGGACAAGGTAGACCGCCCGCTGAAGATCACATCCGGCTACCGTTGTATTCCGCATAATGCGGCGGTTAAAGGAAGTTCGGGCAGTAAGCACCGCTATGGCATGGCGGCGGACTGGAGGACGGAGAACCGCAGCATCAACCCGGTGGCACTGGGCATCCTTGCTCAGGCCGTGGGGTTCGGCGGCATCGGTATCTACTGGCACAGCCGTGGGGCTTTTGTTCACGCCGACACCCGTGGCACGAAAGCGACGTGGCTCTGCACCACACCGGGAAAGTACCCCAGCACGACCTACAACAAGTTCTTGTTGCCCACCATCCGTCGGGGCTGCACCGGGGACTCGAACCGCAGTGCTACCATCATGCTCCAGAAGCTCCTGAAGCTGAAGGCTGATGGTCTGTTCGGCGAGGCCACCGAAAACGCCCTGCTGAAGGCGCAGGAGGCGCATGGCCTGACTGTGGACGGCATCTGCGGCCCTGCATCGTGGAAGGCGCTGTCTGGCGCTGACAAGTACCTGTGAGAGGAGATAGGCTCTATGACGAATAGCAAAGTGTCCATCGCTACGCTGGCCCGCACGGCCGCTCTGGCGTTCGCTCTTACGAATCAGGTTTTGAGTGCCTGTGGCAAACCGATACTTCCTATCGAGAGCCAGACGGTTGAACAGTTTGTGTCTGCTGGCCTGACTGTCGCTGCCGCTATTCCTGCTTGGTGGAGCAACAACAGCTTTACCGCAGCCGCTATCGAAGGCGACAAGCTGATGAACAATCTAAAAAATCGGATTCACTGAAAGGAGTAAAAAACAATGAATGATCTTCTTCGCAATTTGGTGTACATTGCACTGCTGGTTTGCATTCCTTTTGCCACAGCATGCGTGAAGAAAGGAATCTCTCTGCTGGTTGAAATGGCAACCGACAAGATCGAGAATGACAAGATTGACCGTATCGTCCGAGAAATCGGTAATGCCGTTTCTGATGCTGTTGCCGCTTGCAATCAGACGTACGTTGATGACCTCAAGAAAGTTGGAAAATTCGACGAGAAGGCACAGAAGGAGGCACTGCAGCGTGCCCTGTCTGCCGCAATCAAGTCCTTGAGCTCTGATGCAATGAAGTATATTAAGGACAACTACGGCGACACCACCAGCTATCTGGAAGATAAAATCCATGCAACCATTGGAGAGAATAAGCTGGCAAAGAAAATCTCTGCTTGACGCCTCCTGAAAAACGAATAGTATCTGAATTTCCCCCGTCTTGGCTCCCGCCGAGGCGGGGGATTTTTTGTTTTTTGCAGAAAGTGCTCCAAATACGCAATAGACATAATTAACAAACTTTAGAACAATTTTTTTACATTTACGTCTCACCGGGTTTTCAGAAAAAACCAATACACACATACCCCGAATCAAAAAACGCCGCAAATAGGCTAAAATTGACCTCTTACGCAAAATGACCCCGAAAGAAAATACTCTGAACAATATTTTTGAAAATAGCGAAAAATACTTGACTTTACCAATCGGTATGGTATCGTAAAGATACGGAAATATTCACAGAATACAGGAGGTCAACATGGAAGTAAAGAAGTTCAACAAAATCTCGGAACTCGCCGCTTACAGAAAGGACGATAACAGCTTCGAGAACGGAGAATACATCGCGGTTGTCGATGTCCTTGGGAAGATTGAGCAGGCAGCTGCATTCGTCCAGAAGCACAGCTGGCGGGAGGCCGTGGATGAATTCTTCGGCTCCCTCACCGATGAGTTCTACGCTGCAAAACTGCACGACCACATTCTCGAATCTTGCGAGAATGGAGTATTCAATAAGCGCGATACGTCTAACGCCCCTTACGGATTAGACTGGAGCGTTGAGCCGTACGACTACTGCGGTGGCGGCTGCTTCGTCTTTGTTCAGGCTCCGAAAACTATTTCTTCAAAGGCTATTGCCTGATGGAGGACTGGATTCGATGAAAAGAATCAAAGTGAACTACGAAGCTGCGAAGAATCTGTATACCAGAGATTATGAACACGGAGAAGCCACCACTGAACTTCTTGTTGATGACTATGTTGCCGCCGAATTGGCGTGGAATGGCAACGGACAGCCTACAGCTGACTCGAATTTGGCATCACTTGAGTTGCTTCTCGGCCAGCTCGAAAACCTTCGCCATCGGGCATACCTGCATGGAAGCATCAAAAGTGTGAAGATCGTGGAGGACAAAGGCAATGACTGAGATTGTAAAAACCGTTCAGAAGAGACAGTATGTGGCGGATGATGGATCTGTTTTCAATGATCCGGATTCATGTCGGATCCATGAGGAAGAGACAAGGCGAAATGAAGTCGTCGCTTTGGTGAAGAAAATTCCGTATTTTTGCCATACTCCGGAGTTTGTCGATTCTGACTACACATGGGAGTGGTATCGGGTATCTTCAGATGACGACCTGAACATTGTGAAGGAATATTGTGAGGTCAATGAAGACTCGTTCTCGCATGACTTCAAACCAGGCTCCTACCCTGCATGGGTTGCTGTCTCAAAATGTGATTTCGATGGTGCCTGCCAAGTCGAAGGAGCCGTGAAAGACATTGTCGAAAAACTGCATGAATACGAAAATGACCTCATTCAGTTGATTGAAAGCAAAGAAAAGGAGATTTGAAAATGGAAGACATGAAAGAAAAGTTCCTCAGTATCTACACGAGCAAAATCGCACGCCCTGGAGCAGATAAGCTCCTTGAGTGGCTGAAGAAGTCCGATTTCTTCAATGCGCCTGCTTCCACCAGATATCACCTTTCCGAACCCGGCGGGCTGGTTACGCACAGCATCCACGTCTATGAGAGATTGAGAGATCTGTATATCGCGGAGAAATATCGTGAAGTGAAAAAGAATGGAGCGGATAGAGCTGCATCTACCTGCGAACTGTCCGATCAGGAGGAAGAAACTCTTGCAATCTGTGGCTTGCTCCACGATGCGTGTAAAATCAACTTCTACGTCCCGGGAACGCGGAACGTCAAGAATGAAAAGACCGGCCAGTGGGAAAAGGTTCCGTGCTACACTATCGATGACCAACTGCCATACGGCCACGGTGAAAAGAGCGTCTACATCATCAGTGGATTCATGCGCTTGAGCAGGGAAGAGGCAATGGCTATCCGCTGGCACATGGGCGGCTTTGGTGAAAACAATACGCAAAATGTTAGCGGTGCATTTAGCAAATACCCGCTTGCTGTATTGACTCACCTTGCTGACATGCAGGCTACCTATCTTGACGAAAACGAAAGCTGAGGATAGTATGAAAAAAGCTGTACTTGCGAGGATTGACCCTGATGACATATCCCTGATTTTCAGTGGCCTGAAGACGGTGGATGTTCACCTCGGCATCCCCGACATAAGTGTTCCGTTCACGGTCTATATGTATGCGTCATCTAAAGACCCTGAATGTCCGGGGAATGTCTTTGGGGAGTTCAAATGCATTGATATCGACAGGTTTGATTGCTCCGGCCTTGGAGTTAAGTTTAAACGCTTTGGCGCATTGTATCAGAGTCGTATGTCGATTGAAAAAATGAAAGGCCTTGCAAATGGTGGCGTTGTCTATGGATGGCAAATCGCAAGCATCTTGACGTACGACAAACCGGTTCCTATCACGCAGTTCTATGAGCCCTGTGATAAAAACTGCGGCAAATGCACCTATTCCTGCTATGACCCGCACGATGAAATGCCCGGAATTGGTGAGAGCTACTGTGGCATGGGAGATGTGGAGTCAAACCTCCAGCCTCCTGAAGACTGGTGCTATGTTGAGCCGCTTTGGTAAATCTATGGAGGAAACATGGAAAAAGACAACAAGAAGAAAAATCTGCGTCGGGTGAATGTGGTTATCACTGCACAGACCAAGTACAATCTCGAGCATCTGGCCGCAGCCTGCGGCTACAATGGAATCGGAGAGGTCATCGACAAGCTCACCCGGGAAAAGATGATTTCCCTTAAAGACTGGCAGTAGAAATGGAGGATACCTATGGATCGGACAATTCATGAATGCGCGGTTGACCTTGCGGAGATTTTTGACGATCTTCTTGATGAAAAAGAAATCAATGTACCATGCGAAGACTGGCGTGATGAAGCAGAGCGGCGAAGTAACGCAAGTTCTGCCCGAGTGTACGGTAGCGAGTACGGTGATCTCATTGATAAAATTGAGGCTCGTCTTGAAACTCTGAAGGAGGATTTGAAATGAAAAATGTTATCTCTCTTGGAGAAATGGATCCCGCGCGATTCAATGATGGATATCCGCAGCTTCTTGGATCTATCAAAAGCACTTTCGACACTGCTGTTTACAACACCAACGAGCCGTTATTTCTGACGGACGCATTCGGCCTTTACGACCTGTTCCTTGCGAATCTCCCTTCCGAAGCGCGTCAGCACTACAACTGCCGTGCGTGTCGGAACTTTGTGGAACGGTATGGTGGACTTGTTTGCATCGATAAACACACCGGAGACCTTCATCCGGTTATGTGGAGCGACAAGAAGCGTGAAATTCCTCCGTTTTTTTATGCGGCCGTGTCTGCCATTCGTAAGCGAGTTCTTGATGCCACTGTTGTTGGCATTTTTGTTCCATCCAAGATGAACCTTGGCGTTGAGCGAACCGGATCGTGGGAGCACATGTATGTAAGCATCCCTGCTCATGCGGTGTACTACAACCCGCTCAAAACAGCCGAGCAGAAGTTTGCGGAGAACAAGGAAGATTTCAGATGTCTGTTCGACTACGTGAAGAAATACTCCAGAAATTCAAGGCAGTATGTCCAGACGGCGATCAATTACCTTGGAACAGGTGTTTTGTACCGGGGCGATAGATTTACACCGCAGGCTACATGGTTTCTTGATATCCTCAACGATCTTCTCAAAACGAGAAAGTGGAAAAACATTGTATGGTGGAGGACTGCAACCGCACCTACTGGATGGTGCCACATTGGGAACAGCGTTCTCGGAGCACTGATTGACGACATTGCTGCTGGATACAGCTTTGAAGATATCAAAGCACGATTCGAGTCTAAGATGGACTCTGCCCAGTACCAACGCCCACAGGCTGCACCTGCAGAAGGAAACATCGCCAGAGCCGAAAGCATCGTTGCGAAGCTTGGAATTGAAAACTCTTTAAAACGGCGCTTTGCTCGGCTTGATGAAATTCGGAAGATCTGGACCCCGAAAGGTAATGTCTCACGTTCTGAAAGCGGTGTGTTTCGTAACGTACAGCCAAAACAAAAGAAGCAGCAAGTTGATCCATGCACTGGCGGCATCGTTACCATGACTTGGGAAAAGTTCCGCAGAAAAGTTCTTCCCGAAGCGCTGAAAATCGAATACCTCGTTGGCTGCGAAAGGCATCCGTTCGGAGCTATCGTTACAGCGCAAGACCACGATGCCCCACCAATAATAAAATGGGACACCGAGCGGAACAGGAATCCGTTCTCGTGGTATGTGTACAGAGGCGGGTCGTTCCCAGAGAGTTGGAACCTTCCCAGAAACGCTTATGTTGAAGTTGACGGAATCACTCTCCAGCCTAACCTCTGGAACGATGAATTTGATCTGTACGGATGCGGGACTTCCGTGATCTTCATTCTTCATGGCGCTAAGGACACTGGGTACAAAGGATCTGGGTCGGCGTTATTTCCTGAGCTTCTCAAGTCCGATCTGCGAGAAGTTCGATCCACGATCGAAGCCTTTTCCAAAAAGACTGATCTTGACGGATATGATTCGGCCTCTGCATGCGGACTGCGCCTAGAAGGAAACGACAGTCGAACTTGGAACACGGAAATCTTCCGCGTCACTACCCAATATGGGGCTACGCTATACAAACTTGACCGTTGGGATTGAGAGGCAAAAATGAAGAAGAAGCTTTGCAAACCGTGCGCAATTAAGCTGACCAGCCTTGGCTACAAGGTTGTTCATGTGTATGGGAAAAATGAAAAGGTCACCTGTGATGAGTGTGGGAACCGCCGATTCGGATGCACCTACGAAGTTGATCTAAATACGGAGCACGTCAACGAAAAGGCGTGAAATCGCATCAAACCTTCATAAAGAACCGGGAGAACGTACATAAATAAGAATCCATCAAACTTCCCATTATCTGCAAAAAAGCCGTTAAACAGGCTTACAATTCGTTATAAGGCGTAGGGCGAAATGCTCTGCGCCTTATATTTTTTTGCAAACTGTCAATATCTGAACTTCAAGTTTCAGTTTTGAATTATTGCTCTTTACGTCCTGTGATTTCCAAATGGTAATTCTTCATTATCTAAACGTCAGGTATTACAAAGAGGCTGACCGGGACGTTCGCAAAGGATGTGGCGAAAATCCCTATGAAAAGCAGATCGACTCTATCATCATGGACCTTCTTGAAATGAAACGGAGTATCCAAAACGAAAAGAAATCCGTATAACATAAAAAGGCCCGATTTGTCACCGTTTGGCGACAGCTCGGGCCTTTTGCATACCTGTTAATTTTTATTTCGAGCCTTTATGACCGCAAGAACGCCAGCAATCTCCTCCGCGTTAGCTGCCGCCTTTTTGTACTGATCCCATTTCTTGTTGACCTCTGAATTGATGAGGCTTATGTAGATTATCGGTGTGTCGATGTCGTTTACGGATATTTTTATGCCGAGATCGCTGCATACACTTGATACCTTACTTGCTGTTGCTCCCAGAAGAGCTCCGGTCAGCCCTCCGCCCATTGCTCCGACTGCCGTCCCGAGCAGACTTCCTCCGACAACATCGTCGCCATTTTCCACCACGGAATAGTCGAGAAGCTCTGAAAATGAATACTGCCTAGGACTTACAGATGGAGCACACCATGTTTGGTCGTTTTCGTTCACATAGAGATAGTCGCCCACACACTTTGTTGCACTGGACTTTGCCGCAGTTAGTGCTGTCTCTGTTTTCGCACGCTCATCTGCCGCACGCTTTTTGTCGATGCTTTTTTTTGCGTTTCCGATAAAAAGAGCGGCAAATAAAAGCCAGATGATCATCCTAGTCAAGTGCATATCATCATCTGAAAATCCGGAAATAATTGCAATTATCACACAGCCAACCGCAATCTTCCCTCTAATTGTTCCTTTAATTATGCTTATGATGCTGTTCGTGTCAACATTACTATGATCTCGGCTCATTACGATTCCTCCTTTATTTTAACACAGTATACCATATTTTCTCCGTACAATGAAACTGCAATTTTTAACAAAGTTTATCAAGAAACTTGTTTGATACAACGGTTAATGATTGCCATTCGGAAATATTTAGTAAAATACAATAACTTTCGCAAATATTTTGCTTAATTGCCAAAATCTATTGACATGGCAATTGTTTGTGGTACGATAAAGTTACGAAAAAATACATCAGAATAACGGAGGACCACAAAATGTACGCTGTTGTAGCCGTTTACCCAAAAGGAGATCGGGTTCTGGTTGGATTTGCTAACAGCCAGACCGATGTTGATGGTCTGGTTTGTGACTGCATCAATACGAACGGGCGCAAAAACCTCGAAAATGCAGGGATCAGAATCTGCGTAGAGTTGGCATGTTGATTTTTTTTCGGAGTAAAGTTACCGATCGGCAACAGAAACGGAGGACTTGGAAATGCTGTATGATTTGTTGGTTGATCTGATTTGCGCAAGCACTCAGAAAGACAAAGAACGCGCATATCGACAGCTTGAACGAATTGGCGTTGATCGGGCTACCGCAAACGCTCTTGCTGCCGATATCAAAGCCGGAATGTAAGGAGGCTCTCATGGAGCATGAGTTCATAAGCGACAAGCTTGCTTGCTTTAGGATCAGCGTAACTGATCGAATCTGGTTCTTCAAGCATGATGGCGTTGTTAAAGCTATCGCTGTGCCTGATGGGCTCCACGTCACCCTGAGCGGACGATCCGATAGAGAAGTTATCAAACTGATGAGCGAACGCCCGTTCGGAAAATCGTATCCGTCACATGTTCGATGCGCCGTTCTGAGCGTGTTTCGCAATTGGCTATAAAAGGAGAAGGAAAATGGATAAGAAAACGCTGAGGAAAGAACTTGAAAGCAGTATGCCTCTCGAGCTGGTTCTCGACCTGACTACCGGCCAGTGCGGCTGTACGATTTATAAGGGAGTTGGCTTTGACGATGATCCATCTAAGTTCCCGGATCACATCTGCTACATCCCCGATATGGAGTTGAATGATATTCCGTACAATAAGCCTTTCTTGTCGGATGAAGAAAGAAACACCATCCTCGAATACTGCTACACCTTCCAAGACTTCATCGACCTGTGCCACGGTGACGTCAACAAGGCAAAGATTGTTTACGACAACTGCGACTGGCAGCAGCCGTCTTCAGAATATGAGGAAATGAAGCAGATTGGATGGGGCGACGACTATGAGCAGCCGTGGCACGCAGTAACCAGATGGTGCGCCGATGATGTGATTGGAATCGCAAAATCCGCCGGGATCGAGATGACTGATGAACAAGCCGAAGATTGGTGGAGAGAACATGAACGGGGATTTCGGCAGATGATGGTTCAGGCCGGAAATGAAATCCTCGAGACTATGATTAAATGAACCCGGGCTTGCTTTTATACTGGTTGATTCACACACTCCATCATCTCGGAAAAGATAAGAAGCTCACAGCTTGTTTTCTGCCCAGAGCGGCAAATGCGCAAAATATTTTCGTCGATACGCCGAAATTTGACATGATCGGTAGGTGTGCTACGATAACGTTACGAAAACACACACCAACGAAAATATGGAGGTTCAACATGAAGAACATATCCTTAAAAAGCCATTACGAAAAGCGCCCCACCAACTGCGTTATGCTCCATGAGATGTCTCCAGACTCCTACTGCATCGGACTCGTCCACCCGGGAGAGGAGGATGAGCGGGAGATCTACTGGGACATGAGTAATGGCAATATCTATATCGAGCTGAGAGACCCGGATTTTGAGAACAGCACTGACTGCTTCGGAATCAAGAACGGCAGGCGCGCTTCCTTTGGTTGGTTTTCCCTAATCGGAAACTGCAAGAGCGAAGATCGCTTTGACGCCGAAGAAGAGATGCAGCGGCTGATCGAAAATGCAGAGCTTCTGTAAAAATTGGAGGATAAAAATGCTTACTGATGAAATGATTGCTCGAAAGATCGTTTTGGATCAAAACAATGGATTTTCCTTGTGCCCTCGTTGCGGCGGGAGGATGCCGGATCCTGTAACTCATGGGGCACTGAGCCGTCATGCTAGTGGCGTATACATCTGCGAGATGTGCGGCATGGATGAGGCTCTCCGAGACTGGAAGGGGAATGCGTTGCCGTTATCTTCGTGGAAGCTTGTTCGCAGCCGTAGATATATGCACGACAAGAAAAAAGCGGAGATCAATGTCGTGGCCGATCAGCCCTCCGGCGGCGTTAAGAACCTGCGATCCATCGGTATGGACTACTTCGGCCGCGAAGTGTTTGTCGATGAACTGGGCATGGCTTGGAAATACACCGAACCCGGTGCAATGCCACGGGAGCGGCACGACAAGGTTTATACTGCGTCCGGCAATGACCGGGACGGCGAACCCAGCCTGCCGATGTCGGATGAGTTTGACTACCGGATTATCGACAATTGACAGGAGGACTAAGCCATGAAGATTATTTCCGGCAAGACCGAGATCGCTGCAGCAATCAATTTCGGTCGGTATCCTGTTATCCGAATTGACATGAGTCAGACCGACGACTACGGCGTTATTGGCGCTCCGGTCAGAATTGACAATGGCACATTCTCGACAGGTGAGCCGTATTTTGTCCGCTGCCATCTCCGTATATTCAAGGATGAAAACAATCTGGTATTCAATGCAGACGGAGTCGCCCTGAAAGCGGACCTTAGCTACAAAGACTACGAGCGGATGTTGGAATACGCCAACGCTCCGATCATAAAGCCCGATCAAGACATCATGGTTTGCATGGTAGACAGCAAGCGTTGCTTTGTTTGTGCGCCCGTTGTCTTGCGGACGGGGAAGCGCGTTGATCCATACTGCGTAACCCCGCTTGATCTGGAGCCGTGCAATATTCCCGGCTTTGATTAAATTGGAGCACGACCTACTGAAGATAATCAAGAAGTTAATCAAGGCCTTGTATAGATGCTCTAATAAATTGCGGTATATCGCAATTTTATTTGACTAGGTTGGTGGTTGTGCTACGATATAGTCGTAGAAAAACTACACATTATCGGAAAACAGGAGAATTTAACTCATGAAAACTTCTGAAGTTCGCAGCTCTCTCCTCAATCTCGCTGAAAAACTTGACAGCCAGTGGGCATACGCCAGCCAGCTTGCAAGGAGACAGGAGATCGAAGGGCTTACTCTGTATGATGATGAAGGGAAGCCATTCCCTAATGCTGCGCAGATCTCGTATCGCGGGATGACATCCGCCTTCGAATCGCTTGGAGGAGAGTGGCACAGGAAGATCAATGGTAGCCATCGGCTTTGCCTGTATGGCATGTACGTTGAAACCTATCCAGATGATGAGGTGTGAATATGTTTGATCTGCGAGAACACAAGGGTCTCATTCGTCGTTTGGTTTCCGAGGCGAACAAAAATGATGCCATTTGGCACTGGTCGCTAAAAGCTCTCAGCAAGACCAAGGCTAGCATCTTCTGGAGTTATCTGGAGTACGGAGGCCAGAAGCCGTGTTTCACAATTGAGCTTGACGAGACTGAAGACGACTGCATGATCCGCGCGAAGGACGAGCACGGAGACACCCTCAACTGCGAGATGGTTGAGTGCAAAGACCTGCCTCACCTGAATACGCCGATCGAAGAGGCGATCAAGATGATGGCCTACACGATCATCAATACGGCTCACAGTTGCTACTGATTGGAGGCTTTGAAATGGATAGCAAGATATTCGATCTGAATGCGGCATTTATTGTGTCCACTGAGTCCAGAAAGTTTCTCGTAGTCATAGAAAACTGCAATATTGAATCAGATATTCTGTTTCAGCTCTGCCAACGCATCGTAACTCTCGAAGATGAAGGCTGTGTTGTCACCGGTGTTGTCAGAATCCTTTCTGACGGAACCAGACCCCGGGTTGCTTTTCGCGGAACAAAAGAGTACAAATCTGCAAAGCGGAACGCGCACAAGTCCTCTGATGCTCTTACTGGTCGGTATGCCAAGCTCGCTGCCGACCTGAAAGCTGCCTATGAGTACGGCAAGGCACACATGGGTACTGACGATGGCGGGACCTGCAACTTCGATTCTCCGACGCTGTACCTTCCAAGATGGAACAAGGAACAGGTCAAGGCTGCTGTTAAAGCCGCCGGGCTCAACAGCTTTGAATGGAAACCGTTTGGCAGGCAGAGGGCGTTCTTGGTTGTGTCTGTCCCATGCGCTGGTCAGGGCTATACAAGAACGAATGCGGCCGAGGCGATGAGTAAGCGACTTGGAGAACTTGGTTACGACTCTGGGATGTACTACCAGATGGACTGACTCCGCAAAAGGCTCTACAGCCTTTTTAATGATTCGTTAGATACCATCACTCATTGGAAAAATGTTAAATGATTTCACGAATTGCTGAAAACCTCAACAATCGAAAAATGGACTGAAACACGTCGTTTTCCTATTGACATGGTCGGTAGTTCTGGTACGATACGTTTATCGAAAAACATTACGAATTATCGGAGGATTTCAATTATGACTACTTACCGTGAACTTATCGCCCGCCGTGATGAATTTGAATTTATGAGTGTTAGCTGGAGAGGAGTCAACAGTCTCATTCAGGAGTACCTCAAGGCTCAAATCATCGCCGGTCACATGGAGTTCGCCCGGATGGTTATCGGGGATCTGTGCGATGCCGCAGAATCTGGAGCTTACGACAATGACTCGTATTTCAAGAGCATGTATGACGAATGGGTCAGTTGGTTTAAGTTTTGGGGATACAGTGAACAGGCTGACGAACTTGTCGATTTTGTCAACGAACCTGCATGATCGGGTCGAAGAGATCGATGGTTGCGCCTTGCTTTACCAACGGAGGAATGAAACATGAAAAAGGCTGATATAGAACTGATCCATATCGGATTGAACACTTTGTCAATCTCTCTCGATACGAACTGGTCCATAATGAACGGACAGAGCGCTAACCCTGAAGAGAAAAACGCCAGCAAGGAGCGGTATCACGGGATGCTCAAAACGCTCTGTTTCATGGGCGGTGACTGGGCTGTGGATGAAAATGGAAAGCACCGCGTTTTTCTGGCCGGGATGTCCAGCCAAGACGTTGATAAATACGTCGGAGAAGAATGATCCGCCTGATGATGACCGCCGGCACCGGTCGAAACACCCGAAAGGGTGTCGCGGAAGCCAAACCGCAATGAAAAATCAAGGAGGATTTTACTATGGAAAACAAAAATGCCGTTGCCGTTCACGAGTGGAAGGATGATCCTAACTGCTTCCTGCGGATGCTGAATAGCCCTGCACAGCAGCGGAGCCGCGCAGCCCGCCGCCAGAAGGATGCTGACCAGGAGAGGTTCAACAACGTCCTGAACGCCGTTGCCATCGGCGCAGCAGCCTTTGCCGTCACCCTGCTCGTTATCTGCTTCGTTCTCTGATGGATGATGGCAATGAATCCGATGTATGATTGCTCAGGTTTGCTTGACCGGTTCGGCGGTGTAACGGAGCCGCCTGACGACCGGGATGTTGAAGATGAACCTGAATGGCAGCGGCCGGAAGAAGCTGATGCTGTTTGCTGGGATGGTTAAGGAGGTCTACTTATGTTGAACAATGGGAAAAACGAAATGCAAGAAAAGAAATTTGAGGTCTTTGCGCAGATTCGCGCCGCTCTGACCCAGCAGGACATCGATGACATCATGGTGTCCGCCCTCGAAGGCGGCATCAACTACTGGTGCAGGCGCGTTGTCGTGCAGGGTGACTACCTCGGAGAGTATGCCAGCGAGCAGATTTCGCGTGGCGGAAAGCTCGCTGTCTGGCTCGATGAGCCGTTCGAGGATAACAAGACCTGCTATATACTCGACCGCGACAAGTTCCTTTACGGCTTCAAGCTGTGGCTTGAGAACGCTCACGCCAACTGTGATGTCGTTGACAATGTTGATGGCTCCGTTGACTGCGGACAGATTGATGCCATCTGCGCAGATGAGATTATCCAGCACGCGCTTTTCGGCGATCTGGTGTTTGGCTGAGAAGGGAGGTGGGCTCATGAGCTATACCCCGCCAGAAAAAATGACCATCGAACAGCTCAAAGCAGAGGTCGATGCTTCCTTTGAGGAGTGGGAACGCATCAAAGAGAATGGGTGTCAAGATCCATCATGGCCTGATGGAGTCAACATGAACCTTGTGCGGAACCACATTATTTTTTGGTATCAGTATCTTCAGGAGAGGATCTCTGCTTCGAATGAACAGCTTTCTCTCTTTGACGTGAACAACGATCCAATCGACAAACGCCCTGTTCCACCCGTTGTTCCAAATGCCTACATGGCTCCAAATGGAAAGCATTCTCACCGCCTTGACAACGACCCTATGTGGCCTAACATCGTCCACGATATCTAACACAAAGGAGAAGTACTATGAAGAAAATCAAAGTTAAACTGACATTCAAGGAACCTATTCTCGGCACTTGGCCGGCTAATCCCAATGTTGCGCGAGAGTTTATCGCATCGAAGTCCCCTGATGCTACTACCGTTGAAGATGAAATCGCTGCCCTTGGAGCCGATGCGGTGGCAGACAAAGGGATGACTGTTTTCCCAAGAGATCCCGATGGACGCCCGATTTTTTACGATTACCAAATTAAGGGGTTCTTTAAGGACTCCTGTGGTATGCTCTCCAGAATCGGCGGCAAGACCGAAACTGGAAAGAAAAAGGCCGTGAATGAGTCTGGAAGGATTACGGCTTACAAGAAGACTATTGACGGGTTGATCTTCGTTGAACCACGCATGATCCCCATTGTGTTTGATGGGGAAATTGGTGATTGTCAGCGCCCTCTCCGCGCACAGACAGCGCAGGGTGAGCGCGTCAGCCTCACCAACAGTGAAGAAATCCCTGCAGGAGCTACCTGCGAATTCTCCATCGTTCTCCTTGATGAAAGCCACGAAAAGGCTGTTCTGGAATGGATGGATTATGGCTCTTTACGTGGTATCGGCCAGTGGCGAAATTCAGGCAAGGGACGTTTCGACTACGAAATTGTAAAATGAATGCTATGGCACGGCTAAGCCTCGACTCGCAACGACAAGCAAAGGCAAAGCTCGGAGAAGCCCCGAAACGCAGTGGCCATGATGTGAAGCAAACCGCACAGCAACGGCTTCGATATGAAATGGGAAGCACTGCTATGGAGAGGAAAAGCAAAAAGACGATGCGCATAGCCAAGTCGTTGTATAGCAAAGATAAGAAATGCGAGGAATGCTCACCGACGCAACTGCAGTGAACAGCTGAGAATATCCAGGAAGTGCGGCGCAAAGGCAAGGAATGGCAAAGAGATGCAGCGGCATTGCCTAGAGAGGTAAGGAACGGCTATGGCATTGCGTAGAACTGACCAGCAAAGAGAAGAACAGCATTGAAAAGGCATGGCTTGGTGGGTCGTCGCAAGGGCACAGCTCGGAGAGGAAGTGCCTCGCGCAGCAAAAGCAGAGTATAGAGATGAACTGCAAAGGCAAAATGGAGGTTGAACAACATGGCAGACATTAAAGACAAAATTTCAAAGCTTTTGGCTCTTGCCGAAAGCCCAAACGAGAACGAAGCCAAGATGGCACTGCTCAAAGCCAGAGAGCTTATGGCTCAGTACAAGCTCACACCCGAAGAAATCACCCGGGAGAAAAGTGAGGTCGTGAAACGTGAAGTTCTCGGCATCAAATGCACAAAGATGACCAATGACTGGATCCCTACATTGGCAAGTGTTATTGCTTCCCACTACTGCTGCAAGGCATATCTATACCGGGAGCAGTATTCCAAAACCAGTCAGATCGGCTTGATCGGACTTGAAGATGACTTTGACATCTGCAAAAAGATTATCCTCTATGCGGTTGAGTGCGTTCTGTCTGGAACCCGGCGGATTGTGAAGAACCCTTATGAACCCGCCGGGAGACACCGTAAGAATTGCAACGCATACGGTTGGGGGTTTGCCAAGGGACTTCGCGAAGCGTATGAAAAACAGGCTGAACAGCACCAAGAGTGGGGACTGGTTATGAGCGTTCCTTCCGCCGTCACTGATGAAATCAAAAGTCTCTGTGGAAAGGCAAAGCCCAAGCCTTATGGAACTGGGCGCTGTGATCGTGGCAGTTCCGATTTTGCCCAGTCTGGTTACGAAGCAGGAAAGCAGTTTGATCCGAGCCGCAGAATCGGAAATTCCGAACAGCCCGCATCTACTCTCACAGCTTGAAAAAGGAGAAAAATCTATGAATGGTACGTTCTATCGTGGTGAGATTTACTACGTCAATCCCGGAAACGGCGAAGTTGGAAGTGAAATCCGAAGTGGTCGTCCCGGCGTTATCGTCAGCAACGATCTAAACAACAGGCATTCAGCCTTCGTTGAGATTGTATATTTGACAACGAAGGATAAAAAGCCTCTGCCAACGCATGTTCATGTTGAATCCTCTGGAGTTTCGGCCACCGCGCTGTGCGAACAGGTCGTAACTGTTGATAAAAGCCGCCTGAGCACATACATTGGCACACTTACGAGCGCCGAGATGAAAGATGTCGAAAAGAGTATTGTTATCAGCCTTGGACTTGACGATTATGTTGCTGCCTCCAAAGAGAGCGCATTGGACCCAACCAGACAGTGTTGCTCTCATTCTGAAAATTTGAAGCTTCGATTCCACAGCGATTCTGAGTATATCGCGGCTTGCGCACAGCGAGATGCCTACAAGGAACTGTGTATGAAGCTTATCGATCGAAAGTGAGGGAATCCGAATATGAAAGCTGAAACAATCGAGTGGCATGATATCAAAGAAGATGGATTGCCTGATATTGACGAAAACGACTATTGCGAGAACCGTTTCCTTGTTGTCATCCATCACAAATATGTTGCTTTCGATAGAACCATTCAGGATGACGTTTTTGTTCATGAAGCATCAGTCTTATGTGGCGAGTTTGTAGATGATGAATGTGACAGTATCGAGAGGAAACGAAATGGGCACACTTTCACTATCACTCAGTGGGCAAGAATGCCGAAAGGAGTACATAAATGAGCAATCTGAAAGACGATGCCATCAATCTTTTGAATGACTTAAACCAGAGCGGCAACTTCAAATACGGAGATTATAGCGTTCTGTTTGACGCCATTTGCGAGATCGAACCTTTGCAGGATCGAGACGAACAGCTAGAAGCATTGTGGGATGACTTCGGAAATGTTCCGTACAATGAAGAAACGGAAACCATAGAAGAAGACTTTTTGACCTTTTGTGCCGGCACACATCGCTATGATATCTGGAAGTGGTTTGATGAACGGCACAGCAAAGGCGTAGCGTATCTTTTGTATAAGTACGGACGGAACAAGTGCTATGTCTTAAAGCACAACAATTATGCTGATGGCGAGGACTTTGAAATTTTCTTCTATGAGGATGCGGCAAGGATTGCCATGAAGAGCGAGATGGAATCCGTTGTTGAAAACCTGAAGTCCGAAGGCTATGCGCCGGAGATTGTCAATAAGCCTTATCGCCCTGAAGTTTATGTACCTGATACTGGAATATATTACGACTGGGAAATCTTTCCGTCCTCTGTAAACGTTACCAAATGATACGCTATATCCAAATATTACCCAAAAAGATTTCTGAAAATCGCTGTTTTGGCTTGACTTTACCGGCTGGTAATGTATAGTAAAACTACGGAAACTATACTGCTTTACATGGAGGCTTGAAAAATGACTAGAACAGCTGGACAGGTCCCTGATCTGCCGAAAGAAATCGTTGATCGATGGATGAATGAAAATGGATACCCTTGCGGAGCCCTCAAAAAATGTGATGAATGTACCCCGTCCACTTACTCCGCTTGCTCGACTTGGGCAATTTGGTTCAAGAAATCGTGGGGGAATATTTGCTACAATGCGACACAATCGAAAAGGAGAGATCTTGATCTATGAGCTATGACATCAGTCTCGTTGACCCGGTCACAAAAGAAACTCTTGAGGCCGACTTCGTACACCATATCACTGGTGGATCCTATACTATTGGCGGAACCAGAAAGCTCGAGCTCAATGTGACATGGAACTACTGTAAGTTCTACTATGGAGACAAGGCCTTCGGGGACAAGGGTATCAAATCGCTTGATGGGATGACAGGCGCTGAAAGCATTCCTATCCTGAAAAAAGCTATTTCAAACCTTGGAGACGATGTTTCCCCTGTATACTGGGATGCTACCGAGGGAAACGCAAAGAAAGCTTTGTGCGGGTTGCTCGCACTTGCTCAAATTAGGCCTGACGGCGTATGGGAGGTGGTGTGAAGTGGATCTCAATGGGTTCGAAGTATATGATATGAGGGATCGTCCCATTGCATTCTCTATCACAGAGAATGGAATCACATTCAATGCAAGCGCTGCTAAAGCCATTGGATATCCAGCGTATGCTACGCTGTATATCAATAAAGAGGACCGACTACTGTTATTGATGGCATCCGACAAGTACGACGATAAATCGAAATCCTTTTTCACAGGAAAAAGAAAAAATGCTAATGTCAAAAACGTGCGATGGAATAGCGAGTCGCTGAATCGGGATGTCATTGATCTCATAGAGGGAGATAAAACCGGTGAACTTTGCATTTCCGACTTCAGGGTTCGTGGAAGGAAGGTTGATGTTGGAAAAGAGCCTCCGGTACCAGCTGTATTGTTCGACTTAAAAGTTGCGAAGCAAATATTGTGAGGGAGAAGCTATGATTATCTGCGATCCCCAGTGCCCTGACAGATTTCCTGGATGCTCAGATCGTTGTGAGCGGTACAAGGAAAGGCGAAAAGATTACGAAAAAAGAATGAAGTATCTGAAGGATTTTTCGTTTAATCCGTATTGCAGGCACAAAAGGCACCGTGATATTGTTCGAGACGCAAAAAGAGAATAATCCCGCTTTGCTTGTATGGCATTTATGAAGGCATGTGAGGAGGTGCTACTCTTATAAAAAAGAAGAATGTTTATGAAAAAAGGATCAAGGCCCGAAATGATGCAGCACAGATCTTTTGTTGGTGTATCGTTATTGCGTTGAACCAAGAAGAAGGAATCGGTTCAGAACGGCTCGGAAGAGCTTGTGATGAGATGAAGACTTTTGAGGATAAGTTCAAGAACATGATCCAGTCTTCCGGCAGAAAAGCTGCTTCTGTCGAAATGGAAAGGCTCTTGGATGGAGTGTGTGATACCGACATTATCCTTCCTTCTCTCAAGTACCCGAAGACACGCTTTGAAGAGCAAATCCGAATGGCAGAAAACGATGGTGGAAGAATTGCGTGGCTTGTGATGGCTTGCTCCGCTCGGTCTACTTTTGGATTTGGCAAGGATCGTCTTGCTCGTCTAAAGAAAGAATCGCTCGATAATTATCGGCAGTATATTGAATGGAAGGAAAGCGCCGGGGAAACGTATGCGCTCGAACAGATCAGGAGATGCGCCTCTGCTGCACTTAGAGAGACACTGTACATTTCAGACACAAGGAATGACGAGCCTCCCACAAGAGCATACGTTAGAGAGAATGATCCCATTTCAGCTTTGAATGTTTCATCGGCGGTTTCTGCAAATCTTGCAAGAAAAAAAGGCGTAAAAAGTGTTCCACTTCTCGTTCTTAGCCAAGATGAGGCTCGAAAGCAAGTAAAAGCTGTCCTTGATTCGCTTTATCCGCAGGCGGGCAAAAAGTGCTAATTGATAAAATTTCATTGGCCGTTCCTTTCGCCCTGCTGTCTGTGCATGTCTATATCCGATATATGACTGTACTCGGTATTCCGTTATGATGGAGAAAAACAATGAGAAAAAGTATTCTGGCGAGGATGACTGACTTTGTGGCCGATAGTCGCATTGCTCCTGTTGTCATTGGAATTGGCATAGTTGTTCTTCTGTATGTGCTTGTTTCATTGCCACTTACTGCGCTCAAGTTGAAGTTTTTACAGTTTGTCATTAGTGCACTGTAGAAAACGAAAATTTTGATTTGAAAGTTTGACCTTATTGCAATTTTGATGTATGATACATAAAAAGGCAAAACGAGAATGGAGGTGAAACAATGAACGCAAAGGACACCATTACGGCTGCGCTCAAGTCGGTCGGACTTACACAGAAGGAGGCCGCTGCAAAAATAGGATGGTCGCCGTATCAGATCAATGCCAAAATTGCAAAGGGAACGCTTCGAGCTGACGCATTTTTGAACCTCATGGACAGTATCGGAGTAGATGTTACTCTGACGAACAGAGCAACTGGGAAAGAGATCCGCCTGCCCACCGAGGGAGTTGGACGGCGAGTAAAGGCAATGGTTGATCGCGTTATCTACGATACCGCAGCATCCGATGCGCTTGCCAACAACTTCTACGCAGATGGGAAAAATGAGTACTCCGATGGAATGGCTATGGAACTGTACATCGATCAGAACGGTCGATACTTCTTTGCTTGCTATAGCAACCTAGAGGGAGTCAAGGATCGGATCCTTCCCATCTCCGCGTCAGATGCGGCCACATTCATCCGAAGATATGGAACTGCAACACACAAAGAGGATGCAGGCTCCGAAATTCAAGAATAACTTTAGATTTTACACCCCGACGGAATATCCGCCGGGGTGTTTTCTTTTTATTCCGGCAGAAAGGGCCATTCCTTCATCGGGTAAAAGATAAAAAGCTACAAACTGTATTCTATACGAAAACCGCAACATGAAAGAATGTTTCGATGCATCGTCAAAACTTGACATGGCCGGTAGTTCTGGTACGATAAAGTTGTGGAAAAAACCACACGATATCGAGAAAAAAGGAGGTGAATGAGATGAGCAAGGAGTTCTTCAATCTCCCTGAATCCACCAAGAGGATGATCTGGGAGGCACTTCTCGCACGGTGGGCAGCAAAAAAGCCCGCCACCCGATAAACGGATGACAGGCTGCAAGATGAGATTTCCAGACCACATCTTGTAGCCAGTCTACCATCGGAAGGAGATGATGTCAAGAGGTTTCCGGCGGAGTTTGACCTCATAAATCAAGCCCCGCCCCACTACCTCGGCAACAGCCGGGAGATTATCTCGATTATACACCGAACAACAGGAGGCTTCGAAATGAGATGCTGTAATCTGGATCCGCTGCCAGTCGTCACCGGCGATCCGTTTGACTGGCACGATGACTGCGAGTTTTGCGTCACGCTGGCTGCTCGTGCTGCCGCGATCGTCCAGCAGGTCACAAGATACGCTGTCACTCGGTACACCTGCCCAGGACGACAGATTATCGTATCCAAAAGCACGCGCACCACTGGAGGGTGGCAAGTGACCTACTACTGTACCGACCGGATTACCGGGGACATGGTGCCGACAGGACACACCGATTGCGACACAGCCGAACAGGTTGCTGGAGAAATCCCAGAAAGCTTTTGCGCAGCCGATGCTGTCGCATAATCACAATCAGAAACAGGAGAATGCAATATGACTACTGAAGAGCTCTTCCATAAAATGCAATGGCATGTCGAACGCGAGGTCAAGCATTACAAGGCAGATTTCGATATCGACAAAGACGATATCCTTGAGCGCATCGCTAGCCGACGGTTTGGTCAGTACATTTGGGTCACGCGCGAGTGTGGGACTCATTTTGTTTCCACCGGGACATGCGCAGACGATCCGAAGGCTTCCGAGGAATTCCTCAATGCAATCCGAAGGACTTGGCCTGAGCGCCACGAATACATTATTACAATTTCGTCCACAGGACGCCATAGATTCCAAAGGAATGGAATGAAACCGAGTGGAAAGTAATTGCGGATTTCTGCTTTTTTGAAAAATCTTCGGAAAAATAGCGATTTTATATTGACTTTTCCGATCGGTATGGTATCGTAAAGATATGGAAACACAACACGATCAAAAGGAGGCACACAATGGCTGTTTATGCATGTATTTACGGCAAGGAAAACATTGCCGAATATGAAGGATGCGTTCTAAGAACCTACGAGAAAAACGGCTACGAAGATTCTGACTGGTATGCGGTTTGCTGGGACCGCAGCAAGAAAGCTGTTGTTGATGTGAAGTATGACACAACCCGGGCTGGTGGCGGTGGCTCCGCCGTGATCGACGCTACGGATGATGTTATCCGCCTTGCGTATCGGTATTACTGGAGCCTTGGCAGATCCTTCTTCGACAACAGATCTAACCCCGACAACGCCAAGATGATTCGCGTTGGCGACACCGTAAAGGTGGTTCGCGGCCGCAAGGTCAAGAAGGGGAGCGAAGGAACCGTTTTCTGGGTTGGAACCAGAAAGAACCTGTACACCTACCGGGTCGAGGATCGGATTGGAGTGGAAATCAATGGCGAACGAGTGTTCCTTCCTGCCGAATATGTCGAGGTTATTGGCTGGGAGAAACGCCTCGTTACCGGGAGAGCCAGAAAGCAGAAGATTCGAAACTTAGCCCTGAGCTCTATGCCGAGCTGGGCCATCGATAAGCTTGTCAACGGATATAAGGAGGCCGCAAATGATTAAGGACTATAAGCCGTCTTTTACGGAGATCATCACCGAGTACAGCCTCGTGTTTGATGATGGACACCACAATGGGTTCGGCTTTCCCTGTGATGAAAACGGAAAGCTGCCCGAAAACATGAAGTACGAGAAGCCTGCAGCATTCGACAACTACATCGATTGCCTGAAGCATCCTGAACGCTTCTTGCGCTTCAATAAGGTCGTCAAGGAGGAACGCAGCGTTCATAACTGCGCATCTGGCGCTTGTTCGTGCGGAGAACGAGTGTATCTTTATGACCAGTATCAAGGAGCTTGTCAGTGCCCCAATTGCGGAAAATGGTACAACCTGTTCGGACAGGAGCTGATCCCACCTGAAGAGTGGAATGATTGATTGGAGGTTATGTGCCATGACAAAAGAAATGCTGAAGCTGTCTTCAACCGAAGTCCACGCTACAATCCCATACAGTATGATCTGCATGACTCGGTATGGATGTTCGTGGGACACTGGGAGACGCCGCCGGGCGTGGTTGTCCTACTTTTCCGAAGAAGAGCGGAAAGCGGCTGCACGGCTATTTCCTAAAGCCCGTGATTGGACTGTTGGCCGGGGAGTTCCCGCGGTTGTCAGAATGAGCGAGAAGACATTCTTCCTGTGGCAGAAGCTCGGAGAGTTCTGTACATCTATCTAAAGAGGAGGTTGAAGATAATGTATAAGATTCGTGACAAGTACGTTGGGCTTCCGCGGGAAGGCATCGACGAATTCGATACTCACGAAGAAGCGCTGCTGATGCTTTCTGAGTATCGGATTGCTTACGGACCGTTCTGGACGTTCTCTCTCAAGAAGGCTGGTGAAAAAAATGATTAAGATGATTAGCAATCGCGACGATTTTCTCATGACGGTACTAGAATGTGGGAGAGATGATTTGTCACTCCTTGATGATGTGAACTATGATTGGGGAAACATTTTGGAAGACGGACTCTCCGATCTGCGCGGCATAAATGACGTTATGTATGCCGTGTTCGAATATGGTATTGCCAGGATCAATGATTCCATAAGTGATCGAATCGCTGATTTGTCCGCTCGCGGGGAAGAGCTTGACATCGAAGAGAAAAAAGAACTCGAAGAGCTTCAAACTCTTGTCCCAAACGAAGACATTCGCAGCTATCGCAATTGTATTGATACCAGTGTGTGGGCTGAGAATCATGGTGCTGTTTATAGAAAGTACCTTTCTGATGCGCTTGAAGACTTCAGGTACGGCACTGGATTTTCGATAGATACCGGATGGAGCGACGATGAATAAGATTGTAGTTACCGCAGCTGATATCAATAAGGTTCTGGCGTGGCGCGATGAGCATGTTGACCTTGTGAGATCTATGCCACTCGCCCTGAGCGAAGTCGAAATCCAGTGCGTGGAAAGCGAGATTTCGATCACATGCTACCGGAAGGAACGAAAGCTGAAAATGTACATCAGAGATTCTGATGGACTTCTCGGGCATTCCACCTTTGTTCCTTATGACGGAAAAATGTGGGAGAGAACGAAGACTACCCTGCCGTCAACACTGTTTGGATCCCAGATTCAGAGGGATGCAATCACGGTTTACAGCTCGCTCATGGCGCTGATGGTCTACGGAAAAAACTATCCTGCAAATCAAAATGACAGGAAGACAGCCACCGGGAGTGCTACTAAGAAGGTCTCCAAGAAGTCAACTTCCGACGTAACATATATCATTCACTCCACTGGAAATCGTGTTTCACTTGTTCAAAAGGGACATCATACAAGCCCTTCTTGCTCATTTACCGTGAGAGGACACTTTAGACATTACAAGAACGGTAAGACGATCTGGATCTCCGAATATAAAAAAGGAACAGGTGATGAGCACCACAAGACGTACAAGATCTCTCCCAATCGAATCTCCATTTGACATGCTCGGTAGTCATGTTACGATAAAGTTATGAACATCAACCTATTATCGACAAAAAATAAAATGGAGGACAAAATTATGACTATGGTTGAACTTCGACACAAAATCTGTGAGATGGGAGCTGCCCGGGCGGAGCATCCTTATGGAACCCCTGAGTTTAATGCTGCTAATGATGTGCATGGAGAAATCTAAATGAAGGACTGTCTTATAAAATGTAAGAAGTGCAAGCACTACTATGCAATCATGATCGGGCCGGGAGGTGCTGGGTATAATCCCTATCCGTGCTGTCAGCTCTATACCGACACCGGAAAGCATCCTAATGTGCTCACTCAGGAGTGCTTCGAAAAAAGAACTGTAAGGAAGAAGGTGAAATAATGTCCGCAATGAAAGCTGCTGCTATTTACCCGGAAATCATCAAAAGGTTCTCTGACTTTAATGATGGTCGTCTCGATGAATGGAATCGATACGTTTCCGATGTAAAAGAGAGGTGCGAGTATCACGATTTTCTCACACGGATTTCTTGGGATCTCCTGCGTTTGTGTTTCACCTCCATGGAACTCTGCGAATGGTACAGGAAGTACAATATCAATGACAATCACATCACCACTGCCGTTCGGAAGGCGTATGTTGAAGTTTTCGGTCCTGTTTAACTCAAAAACGATATAAAAGCCGTCGAACTTACATCTTTTACGTCTTTTTATGAAAGTATACTTTAATAAAATGGAAGGTTGGTAAATCATGAAAAACGAATACATGGAACTTCAGAGCCGCCAGCAGATGGAATTTAATGAGCTGCCCCTCGGATTTGCTTTTAGCGATGAGCAGTTCAAGAAGATGATGGAGGGGTGGGGGCTTACCATCGGCGACACGGACAAAATCGCCCGCGTCGCTGGCGGCGCGTTCATCCAGAAAAGGGACCTTGACAGCTATCACGAAATTGTCAAGCGTTTTGATAAAGAACTGAAAGAAGCTATTGCCGCAGACAAAACTGGGGATGGCTTCATCTACCAGATGTTTTTGACAGAGCTTGAGAACCATGAGTACAGCTACACCGGAGATGCAGAGGACGCGCTTGATGCACTTGGCTACACTATTGATGAAATCTACGCCGATGATCTCCTGCGCCATGGTTTCGAAAAGGCCATCCAGAGAGCTGCAATGGAGGACTGAAATGGAAAACGCCGAAAAGAAATTCTGGACTCAGAAAGATTTCGATTACTCCAAAGTCAAAATTGGAGACTACGTCGAACAGGCGGTTGTTGACGACGCTATGGACTGCCTCCCTCCCGCGAGCATGAGAAGCGACTGTTCGCAGCTCGGAGAGCCTTACTCCACCAGATTCGACCCTGAAAGCGGGAATTGGAGGTCAACCTACGCAACCTTCAAGCGCGTCTCTGGAGCTTTTCCCAATGGAATTTGGCAGTATTGCGGACATTGCTTTCGCGGAGAAAACGTCGAACGCGGCAAGGACCTCCAAGTGTGTAAAATTTCATGATCCCGGATTGCCAATCGGAAATCAGCATTTCCGATTGTTTAAAATAACGTTGAAAATGTTGAAAGGTGGTTTTTAATCATGGGCACCCCTAAAATTCCGTACACCATTCAGGCCGGCATAGCTGCATCTGTCAACAATGATGAAGCCGTACTCACAATTATGCAGAGCTGTATGCAGAGTGTCGTTAACGATGTCCTGCACGGTGTTGTTTACAAGTATAATCTTTTGGATCTTCCTCTCGTACTCGCTGCTGTCAAGCACGCCGTAAATGGTCTTGAAACCCTGCTTGACGAAGACGACAAGATGATCGAAGAAACTGCTATGAAAGAGATCGGATGCGTCACCATTGACGCTTCAATGCTTCGAAAACTGGCTAAAAAGGAGAAAGACGATGATTGATATGAAATTGATCGATGCCAATGCAGCCATTGAGAATGCAGACAAGCGTTATAACGAATGGAACCTTGCCATGGCTGCGGCAGAAGGGAACCGGCAGATTAGCATGGTTTACAAAAAGCAGGAGCTTTTCAAGGCTGTGAAGAAAGTTATTGAAATCTGCCCGTCCATTGACCTGGACAGCCTACGACCTGTGTCTGAGTGGGAGCTGAACCCGCATAGATTTTCCTGTGAGCACTTCCGATGCAAGAAATGCCACCACATCAACTGTGTGGCTGACAAATACTGCGGTGAGTGCGGTGCAAAGATGACGAATGCTGGCGTTAAGCCGGAGGATCTGCC
>ERZ773108.1017-NODE-1017-length-30075-cov-3.256762_pt1 | contig 30075 bp, 45 predicted proteins | sample MGYA00580570_ERZ773108 | MGnify/ENA primary metagenome ERZ773108 (study PRJEB29015, sample SAMEA2737840) | human gut metagenome | biome: human gut; feature: human-associated habitat; material: faeces | place: China | collected 2012 ...
AAACTATCCCGACAGCGCCACCCGGATTGGAGGTGGTGACGATCAGCGCGAGGGTGCGGATTCCGGATGACTTGACCGGCCTGCTGCAAGGCGAGTGGGAGCAGATCATAGCACAGGCAGGTTACAGTGAGCAGGACGCGGAGATCGTCCGGCGCTATATCATGGACAAGACGCCGCAAATTGACGTCGCGGTGGAGCTGGACATGGCGCGGAGCACGATCACCCGCAGACTGCCGCAGATCTACGCACGAGCGCGGCACACGGCAGCGAAGCTGCAGATGATAAAAACTAAATGATGCACACTAGATATTGAGCAAAACGATACGCCCCGGCAGGAGAAATCCTGTCGGGGGTGGTTTTATTTGCGTCAGAAATGCGTCACTCATGCTACCTTCGTGCGTCCCGTAGAAATTTGAAATCCCTCATACTGAACGTAGGAACTGGCCAGTTCACTACATTTTTTGGAGGGAAACTCTATGGAATACGCAAGCAACGGCAAGGCCAATGCGGCCCTGACCACTGGCATCATTGGCACAGCGGGTGTTGGTCTTGGACTGCTGGGCAATCTGCTCGGCGGCTGGAATGGCTGTGGTGTAAATCCTGCTGCGGTGGCTGCGGGGTGCAGCGAGAACATGCCGGTCACGCGCTATGAGCTTGATCGTGAGCAGCAGCTCGCGCAGAAGGACAGCGAGATCGCGCTGCTCAAGGCCAACACCTACAACGATCAAAAGTCGCTGGAGATGTACGCCTATATCGACGGACAGCTGAAGGACATCCGAAAGTCGATCTGCGATCAGGCAGTCCACAACCAGCGCACTGAGGACAGCTTCGTGCTGGCCCGCCAGGACATCGCATCGGTCAAGTCCGAACTTCACCGCGAGATCGAGATGGAGGCCGAACGGCGCTGCTGCGGCGACAACTCGATTGTCACCTACGCGAACGCGACCTTTTATCCCAAAATGGTTGCCGACATCACCACCGGCACCGGCACCACGGCGCAGACGCTCTACAATCCGCTCCCGCAGTGCGGGGGCTGCTGCAAAAAGTAAGCCAAAGGGGCGGCAATAGCCGCCCCACCTTAAAATGGAGGTAACCTTATGGTGACGATAGATCAGGCCATGCGCGGCGTGGCGCAGTATGCCGACAATGAGATCATTCCGCACCTGCCGACCGGCAAGGGCATTGGAGCCGGGATTGCGCTGGCGCTCATCATGGACGGCGGCAAGAGCCGCATTCTCGCGCTGAAGGATCACCCGGCAGTGCAGATGATGGGCATTATGGACGCAGAGGGCAACATTGACCTTGACCGGCTCTACAACGCCGCGAGAACGCAGGTGGACGGAAAGAAGATCCCACTGACCATTCCGGTCATTGGGGAGCTGCGGTTCGATGTGAACGACGTCGACCGGCTTTACAAATACATTCAGGAGGCGTGATATGGGAAAAGAACATTACATTGAGCATCTGAAAGAGCAGCTGCATGAGATCATGGAGCGCCCGGTGACGCTGGGACGCGCGGAAGAAATCACGGTGTACGCGGATGCCATTTGTGCGCTGCAGAAACTGGACGACGACCATTTTCGTGAGTCCACGAAAATGATGGAATTCACCCGCGAGGATGCTGAAAAGTGGGTGATGCACATGGAGAACGAGGACGGCACGACCGGCGCACGCTGGACAATGGAGCAGACGGACGCCGTGGCCAATATCACAGGTGTCAGCGTGAAGTCCTGCGTCTGGTGGGCGGCAATGAACATGATGTACTCAGATTATTATTCCGTGGCGGCGAAATACGGCCTCGACCGGCCGGAGTTCTACGCCGACCTTGCAAAAGCCTTCCTCATGGATAAGGATGCCGGAGGCCCGGAGGCGAAGATGGCTGGGTATTATCATGGGGTTGTGCTCCGTAACAGCTAACTCCTATTGCATATCTATTGCAGATACAGCAAAATTTCTATTGTAAAATCAACACGTCCTGAATGAATGGGGTTCAAGAGGCCGCTGGTTCGAATCCAGTCACTCGGACCATAAAAGTACCGCAAAACGTATGTTTTGCGGTACTTTTCTTCTGCTTCTTTGCGAAATTATACTGGTATGAATCGGACTAAACTGGTCTGTTTTGGTCTATTGCATACGCTGTTGCATACAGTATCAAGAGGGCAAATTAGAGCTGTGTGGCGATATTTACGGCAGATTTCAGGTCGGTATGGGTGTAATGTGTGGTCATTTCCATCGAAGTGTGCCCGATCATGGCCATTTTGTCAGCGTCCGGCGCGTCAATTTTTTTCATGAGGGTTGCAAAAGTATGGCGGCAGGAGTGCGGCACCAGGCGGCGCACTCCTGCCTGCTCCAGCGCCGGATAATACCATTTCTCTCGGAATTTTTTCTGCTGCACCTTCTTCCCATCCTCGGAAAAGATGAATCCTGGCTTTTCCCATTGCAGCACGTAGTCAATGATTTTAGGGCTGATGGCCACAATGCGGTGCATGCCGGCCTCCGTCTTTTCGCCGCCGACAAAATAATAGCTCTGGTTGATCTCATCATAATGGAGATCTGTGTCCTGGAGCTGGAGCAGCTCCTCAAGCCGGAAGCCGGTGTAGCAAAGGATGAGCACAAGCTCGATCCTTGGCACCGTGCCGACGGCTTTTTTCATTTTTTCGAGTTCTTCATCGGTAAACGGTTCGCGGCCAGCCTGCGTCTCGCCGCCCACACGGAGCAGCTCCGCATAATTCTTGCTGACGACGTCGTCGCGCATTGCAAAGCGAAACAGCATCGTCCCCAGTGCCTTCATGTTTTCCTGCGTCCGGCGTCCCTTTGGACAGGCATCCAGGCAGGCCTGCAATGCCGCTGTTTTTAGATCGGCCATCTTCGCAAACCAGATCGGCTCATAGTATTTGTAGGCGGCCTTGTAGCAATTCATTGTGCTGGCCTTTACGTCCTTTTCGTGCTCGGCCTCCCATTTTTCATAGATTTGCCGGAATGTGATGTTTGCTGACAAGGCGGAAAGCTGGACGCGGAGCTGCGGGATATACTCCTGCGCTTCGCGCTTTGTTTTAAAGCCGCTCTTCGTTCGCGTCCGGCGCAGAGGCTTCCCATCTGGCCCTGGAATATAGCCAATCGTAGCAACAGCGCGCCATGTGCCATTTGGCAGCTTGTAGACACTGCCGGTGCCATTCCCCCGTGCTTTTGGTCTTCGTTCCGGCCTCTCCTGCTTCGCGCCGCACTGGGCGCAGAATGGGCCGTCCGGAACGTCTTGTTTACATTTGCGGCAGATCATAGCGTCACCCCCAATAGCGGAGACAGATCGCAGCCGTCAGATGGTCGCGCACCCAGCCGATCTTTGGACTGAGCAGATCGACGAGCAGGAGTATCCCGGCCAGAAATACAATGCCGAGCAGCGCGGCGATGATCTTTCGCTTTAACTTCATGGATCGCTGGCAGAACGCGACTGTTTGACGTAGGTGCTCAATTTCTCTCTGTGCGTCGTGAAGCTCCTGCTGGATATCCGATTCCGGTGGAACATCATCCGGATGGATGTCGCAAAAGCGGTCGAGCGAGATATGCAGGAGGCGGCAGACAGGTCCTACGGTGTCGATTCCGGGATTTAATATTTCCCCACGCATGAATTGACCAATGTTCTTCAGAGACTTTCCGGAGGCGTTAGCCAAATCTTGATAGGTCATGTTCGGATAGCGGCTTTCCTTCTTGTTTCGACAAATTTCAGACAAATCTTGTTTCAAAAAAAGACTTCCTTTCAAAAAAAGCACTTTTACGGGAACAAAAAAGGAACTTACGGTTCTCGACAAATCACCTTCCCGGGGTGTAATCTGTACTTGCAAGCAGCTCCCACACGCTTGCAGCGGCCAAAAAGCCCCGCCGTCGATGGGATGATCGACGACGGGGCAATCCCATCACAACTGTATAGTCCACTCGCCCACTGCCTTAACAACAAGGAGCACTGGCGATCCAGAAATCATGACCGTTCCATCATAAGACTCTGTTGTATTTACGAGCAAGTCATTATTGACACCGTATGTCCATACTGCGAAATGATGCTCACTGGAATTTCCAGTTATATGCGCGGTTGTTCCGTGACTCTTAATCAATAGAACAGCATCGCCATATCCGGAATAATTACTATCTGCACTAATACTGCCTGTGTCATAAATGGATCGCAGTTCGATTTTCCAACTGCCACTAGCCTTTACCTCGATCGTCGAAACATCGTAGCTTGGATCTATCGTAAATCCGCTATACGGATCAGTTGTATTAACCAAAAGTTCTCCATACTCGCCAGCCGAATTGTATGTAGTCACCGCAAAATGTTCTGAGCTGCTATTTCCAGTGATATAAAACGCAAATGGATAAGATGGCGTGTTGATTGACAGAACATCATCCCCATAGCCATCAAACGTTTGCGGAGCCGGGATATCGACCGGAATCCTCACTTCACCTTGAGACTGTCGAGCGTTTTGATCAGTTTCTGCTTGAATAGATGGCGCATTGAGCGGTATTTCCGAAACATTCGGTTTGGTATTTAGCTGCACTGCTCCAATTATACTGCCAACGATTGGAACCAACGCAAGAACGGCGATTACCAAAAACAGCGGTATTTGATAAAGCTTCCTGGCTGATACTGTCTTGCACCATTTTGCTGTTCGGACAACACCTATCAGCGGCAAAACGATCCCCAGCAAGTATATGCGAAATATCAGCATAACCAAGCCAACAACAATCAAGACTACGGACGAAGATACCTTTTTCGCACTGCTGCTGTCATTTGTGCTCATACATCAATCCTCCAATAAAGCTATTCTGGGAAACTGCTGATTTGTGCGATATAATATACATGACCGTTGGGCAAAGGAAAATGAAAAAGAAAGGAACGCTTTGGTATGACTGAACTGCTGAAAGAATTGATGTCGCTGACACCAGAAGGAATTAGCCGTCTTGCCGGGTATATCGCTGCCTTAAAAACGCGAGATAAGACCGAGCCTCAGCCTGAGCGTCGGGCGGAAGTTCCATAAACTCTTTCGCAACTTTATAGACCTCATCGGGTACTCCGGTGGGGTTTTCTTTTTTTATATCGCCATCTTCAATTAAATAATCAACGGTGACGTCGAAATAGTCGGCGATCATCTTCCAGATTTTCATTCCCGGATCATACTTCCCGGTTTCATATCCCGATATCGCCGCTTGCGACAGATTAAGTGCTTCAGCGAGTTCCTTTTGGTTAAGTCCCTTGCTCAGCCGCACTTGTTTAAGACGATTCACTGGCCTCACCTCGTTTATATTATATCAGCCAATTTTATTTTTCCTACGAAATATAAAGAAAATTTATAAAATTTGATTTTTGCTATTGACATATCAAGATACTTGATATATAATCCAGAATATCAACAACGCTTATATTTTACAAGAAACGGAGTGATTAAAATTAACGGCATCAAATGCAAACGAGTCGAAGCAGGTTTGTCTCAGAAACAACTCGCCGACATCATGGGTGTAACACAGGCGGCAATTGCCAACTGGGAAACCGGCGGCGTGTATCCTCGCGCATCTCAGCTCCCGGCGCTGGCCGAGGCGCTGAACTGCACCATCGACGATCTTTACAACGGCGGAAAGGAGGCGGGCGGATGACGGACGCAAGATTGCGGCGCAAGGTCATGAGCCTAGATCGGCGGCTCTCTGAGGCCGAGGAAAAAATCCTTGCGTTGAAAACAGTTGCCGAAGCCGCAATAGAACTCTCGGCGGAGCCAGCGGAAGATTTTATTACGCAGTATCTCGCTGGATACTATGACCGGAAGTCACGCGTATGAACGAGCGAGAGAAAGAGGAACGTCAATACCTTGTCGGCGTGGCGATCAAGCTGGTTTTGCTGGCGCTTGCGCTGCTTGGGTGGATCATTGAGCCGAAAAAGCTCGGCGCATTTTGAGAAAGGAGCGAAAGGAATGTCTACGATGGATGAACTGCGGAGCTGCCAGAAGTTCTTTATCACGCCTTGTGAAGCCGCGCCGTATATCGGCGTCAATCCGCACTGGATCAGGCTGATGGCTCGTGAGCATCCGGAGCGGCTCGGATTTGAAACGCTGTGCGTCAACAACCGAGTCAAGATCAACCGTGCGTCATTTATTCGGTTTTTGGAGGGCACATGATCTCCACCACTGATATTATCCCACCAAAGGAGTGAGAAATCCATGCAGGAAGCATACATCAATATCTGCGCGGGGTGTCGAAAAAAGGCACATAAGACGCAGGAGCAGTGGGCAGAAGTGCTGCGTGTGTCGGTCGAGACAGTCAAGGCCTGGGAAGGCAATCACCGTATCCCGGACAACTATCACGTCTGCCTGATGGTCAATGCCTGCGGCGATACCTGGTTCGCGTACAAGCACCTTTTGCAGACCTCGGACAGCCTGAACGTGCTGCCGGATATGAAGCGTCAGCCGCTTCCGCTGGCCGTGATCCAGCTGGTCAACCGCATCATCGGCTTTGCCGACCGGAACCGTGACAAGGAGCTGCTGCGCATCGCCGAGGACGGCGTGATCGACACCGCCGAGCGGCCGGCCTACGACCAGATCGTGAGCGAGCTGAACGACATCATCGCGGCGGCCTACACGCTGCGCTATGCGGAGGATTCGGAATGAAAAGGGCAGAAAAAAAGAGCCGCCCGGCTGCTGCGAACAACCGAGCGACTGCGTATCCCGCGAACGAGACACTTGAAAGCATCTTCAGTATATCATCAGAATGTTTGTTTTGCAAGGGGGTGAATCGATTTTGAGCAAAGATTTTCGCGCCTTCTGGTCGGTCATCCCGGCCACGGTGCTGGATGATATGTCCATCCCAGCCAATGCGAAGATCCTCTATGGGGTGCTGTCGTCGCTGATGCGGCGCGAGGGTTATTGCTGGCCGAGCAATGCGCAGCTCGCCGAGGCGATGCACTGCTCCGAGGACGTGGTCAAACGATGGGTGTCGGCGCTGGCCGAGGCCGGACACATCCGCGTCCGCATCGAGCCGAACCGCAAGGTCGGCGGCAAGATCCGCTACATCTCGCCAGTGCTGGCAGAGCCGTCCATCACGCCCTCGCAGAATGGGTACGGGGACGAATGTCCCGGTACGTACGGGGACAAAAATCCCCTGGTAGGGGGACAAACTTCCCCGTCTATATATAAGGATGGATATAAAAAAGAGAATAAAAAGAAAAAGAAAAAAGAAAAGCCGCAATCGGCTGACGCTGTTGCGTCGGCTCTCCTCGATCGATGCGATACATACGGGGCCGATGTCCGGGCTGCAATGTCTAACTTTTTGGGGATGCGCAAGGAGCTTGACAAGCCCCTTGTCTCAGAACGGTCAGCAACCATGCTCTGGAATAAGTTGATTAAGCTGTCCTCTGGAGATCCGCAGCACATGCTCGCGCTATTTGAGCGTGCCGTGGAAAACCAATGGCTCAGTCTATATCAGCTGAAACCTGATGAGCTGGCGCAGCTCCACCGTGCAGCCCCAGCCGATAATACCGGGCGCGTGGATCTCAGCGGCGTGGAGTTCGTGTGATGGCCAGCAAGCAAGACGCGCTGATCAGCGCACAGACCTCCGTCCTCGGCTCGATGATCATCGATTCGCGCTGCGTCCCCGTCGTGATGGAGACGATCAAGGAGGACTATTTTACGGTCGGCCAGTATCGGACGATCTTCAATGCGATCCGTGCGCTGGCTGGCGAGGGACGTCCTATCGATGCCGTGACGGTGCTCGACCGGGCCGGAAAAGCCTACGCCGACCTGATCGGCCAGATCATCACGGTCACACCGACCGCCGCCAATGTCCGCGAGTATTGCCGTATCCTGCGGAGCGAGGCCCGCTTGCAGCTGCTCAAGGACGCAGCCGGCGCAATGCTCGACGCGGAGGACGAAGACGAGATCCGCACGGCGCTGGATCAGGTCAACCGCATCATGGTCGACAAGCCTGGCATCCGAGCCATGAATATGGCGCAGGCCCTGGAAGATTTCTCCCGGCGGCACGATCCATCCGTCAAGCCGGACTTCCTGCCGTGGAAGTTTGCCAAGCTCAACAAATACCTCCGGACGGAGCCTGGAGACCTCATCTACATCGGCGGCTATCCCTCGGACGGCAAGACCACGCTTGCACTGCACACGGCCCGAGAGCAGGCAAAAACCAAAAAGGTCGGGTTCTTCAGCTATGAAACAAACTGCGGGAAGCTGGCAGACGCGATGGTCTGCGCTGCCGCGCAGATCGGCCTGCCAACCATCCAACTCAACAAACTCGGCGAAAACGAGTGGGACGAACTGGCCTACATTTCCACAGATTTCACGGGCCGTAATCTCGACATCATCGAGGCTGCCGGCATGACGGTCACGGACATCCGCCTCTACACGATGGCGCACCACTACGACGTAATCTACATCGACTATGTCCAGCTCATTCCGGCCAGCGGAAAAAGCCGATGGGAACAGGAGGATTTCCAACGAGTCAGCGCGAACAGCCGCGCGCTCAAGCTCTTCGGCCTCCAGTGCGGTGTGACGATCGTGGCTCTCAGCCAGATGACGAGGCCGCAGCGCAACAAGGACGGCATGATTCCCCCGCCGACAATGTCCAGCCTCCGCAGCACTGGCCAGATTGAGCAGGACGCGGACGCCGTCCTCCTGATGTTCCGCGAGGATCAAAAGGCAAAGGACGCCGACCGCATCATCACCTTCGGCAAGATCAAGACCGGCGCGGCAGGCGGCTCTTTCAAGCTCCACTTCGACGGCGAAATGCAGACGTTCAGCGACAAGCCGAACGAGCGCAAGCAGCGCCGCGAGGAAGTGCAGCAGCAGACAAAAATACAAGAATTCCGGGAACTTCCAAAAAGCGAACCGCTCCCGGATGATTTTCCGTTTGAACGAAAGGAAGAAAGCACATGAAAGCAATCGCAATCCTGAATCTGAAAGGCGGCGTCGGAAAGACCGTCACTGCCGTCAACATGGCCCACATCCTGGCCGCCGATCACAAACAGCGCGTGCTCCTGGTTGACTGCGACAGCCAGTGCAACGCGACGGAGTTCTTCGGTGTGCGGCCCGGAATGGGAACGGTCACGCTGGCCGACATTCTGCGCGGCGACTTCGAACCGTACGTCTCGGAGCTGGTCGCCGGAACGGATTATCCCGGCGTCGATGTGATCCCAGGCTCCGATGAGCTGATGGACATGGATATGTCCCAAATCACGAGTCAGCGCGTCAATGGCCGTGTCCTTGCGGATCTGTGCTGCACAATCGGTGAGGATGACGAGTACGACTACGTCCTGTTTGACTGCCCGCCGGCCTTTAATGCAGCGAGCGCCGCGGCGCTGCTGGCTGCGGATGAAGTTATCATCCCGATCAAGCTCGACGCCTTTTCCATCCGAGGGCTGGCCAATGTCAGCCGCCAGATCGACAATATGCAGCGCATCAATCCAAAGATCCGCGTTGCCGGGGCGCTCATCACCATGTGGCGCAACGTGCCCGTCGTGCTGGAGGCCGAGGGCAGTCTCCGCGACTGCGGCCTGCTGCCAGTATTTCAGACGGTCATTCGCCGCACTGACAAGGTCGACGAGATGACCTTCGAGCGCAAGCCCATCGCCATCTATTCTCCGCGCAGCGCCGCCGGCTATGATTACCGAAGCTTTGTGCAGGAGTATTTGGAGCCGCCCGTCACAATGGACGATATGCTGAGAGGAGGCGTTGACCGTGCCGTTTGATGTGAGCCGTATTTTGCAGGACGCCGCACCTGCACCGAAAGATATGACGCTGCCGGAAACAGGGCCGCGGACGGCAGAGACCATCGGCAGCGAGATCCGCTATCTGTCCCATCAGGCCAAGTGCATGACGGTCTGGTTCGGAGTGGAGATCGGCAAGCGCCTTGCCGAGGCAAAGGCTATGGTTGGGCACGGCGGCTGGCTGGATTTTCTGAAAAACGAAACGGAGTTTTCAAAATCTTCCGCTGCGAGATTTATGCAGATTGCCAAGGAATATGGCAATAATTCAAATTTCCCAATGTTGGGAAATTTGAGCGTGTCGAACGCTTTACAGCTGCTCGCGGTGCCCGCCGAAGAGCGCGAAGAGTTCGCCGAGGCGGTCGATGCGGAGAATCTTTCCACTCGCGAGCTGGAACAGGCCATTCGGGAGCGCGACGAGGCACGGCGCCAGCTGGAGGCCGAGCGCGCGGCCAGTGAGGGCACGGCGCTGAAGCTGGCCGACGTCACCTTCGCCCTCGATGCGGAGAAAGAAAAGACGGCAGCGCTCAGGGAGCGCACCGACGCACAGGCTGCGAAAATCACGGAACTCGAAAACCGGCCGGTCGAGGTCGCCGTGCAGGCGGCAGACCCGGCGGAGATCGAAAAGGCTGTTGCGGATGCGCTGGCCGAGGCGGAGAAAAAGCACAAGGCCGACGTCGCTGCGCTGGAAAAGCGCCGCAGGGAGGCCGAGAAGAAGCAGGCGGAACTTCAGGCCGAGGCTGCAAAGGCTATGGCCGATCTGAAAAACAGCACGGGCCGCGCCGATGAGCTGAAGCACCGCGTCGAGACGCTTCAGTCCGAGCTTGAGGCCGCAAAGGCAAACGCCGAGAAGCTTCAGAAGGCAGGGGCGATCCAGTCGGACGCGGACATTGCCGTCTTTCAGAGCTTCTTTCAGGCGGTGCAGGAAAACTTCAACCGTGCCTGCGGCCTGATGCAGAAGGTCAAGACTCGCGACGCGGAGAAGGCCGCGAAGCTGGCCCGGTTCAGCCGGGACGCGCTGGCAAAGATGTCGGCGCTGGTCGAAAAGGAGGCATGATGGCAAAAAAGAAGCGGCGGACACTCCCGCCGCCATCTCATGGGACGGAATGTTATAACCTGCTGTGCCCGTATCGGCACAACAGCACGCAGTCAGCGTATAGCTGCGCGATAATTCGCCTCTGCGCGGCCCGAAAACTGGAAAGGAGTCCACGCCATGAATGAGCCTTTGACTCTGCAAGAGCTTGTGGAGATGAACGGTCAGCAGGTTTGGGCTGGCGAGCCGTTTAACGATTGGGTCAAACTCATAATCGGCCCCTATGGCATTCCAAGCAGTATGCCCCCTGTAAAATTGTACCGTGCCCAACCAGATACGTTCGTGGAAGCAGGAAAGGCTGACAATGAAGCGCATAACGAGCTGGAACGGCGACTGTGTGCGGATCAACGGGCATAGCTTTTTCCACGATGAAAATTACATGAGGGTGGTAATCACGGATGAGTAAAGCAGTTTTAATCAGCATCCGTCCGAAATGGTGCGAGAAAATCGCGTCCGGAGAAAAGACCATCGAGGTTCGCAAGACGCGGCCGAAGATGGAAACGCCGGGCAGGTGCTACATCTACTGCACGCAGAGCGCTGATATGCTTTGGATTTTGAAGGAAAGAGAACGGTCTCTCCATCCTGATAAAATAGCGGATGTTTTCAAGGCTGCTAAATGCGGCGGAGCATATCGGGGGAATGGCAAGGTCATCGGTGAATTTGTATGTGATCGAATCGACACGATCCTTCCTGAAAACGAACCATACGGCATTTACAACATCGACGACGATTATGTCTTTCAGACGTGCCTTGAATATGGTGCGCTTTGGAACTACGGAAACGGCCAAACGCTATACGGCTGGCACATTTCAAACCTGAATATCTACGATGAGCCGAAGGAGCTGGGAGAGTTCACGGCTGCTTGCAGGTATAAAAATGATGATGGGTCGTGCCCGTCACGTAGGATTGCGTGTTCGTTCCAGAGATATGATTACAACCCAGACGGAAGCATTAACATCGCGGAATGTGAAAATACAATTCGCCGTCCGCCCAAGAGCTGGGGATATGTGGAGGAATTGCCATGAAGCCGCCGTGTGAGAGGGACTGTCCGGGGCGGTCAGCGGAATGTCACGCCAGGTGCGCGCCGTATCTGGAATACGAGGAAGCAAAACAGGCGGAATATCGGGCGAGAGAAGTTGAGCGGAGCCGCGACGCCTACACTGCGGACGCGGAAAAGCGGTCACGGAGTGTAGCGAGATTGAAAAGAATGGGGCTGCTGAAATGACGCATCTGAGTTTGTTTTCGGGTATCGGCGGACTTGATCTTGCTGCGAAATGGGCAGGATTTACAACCGTTGGGCAATGCGAATTTGCAGATTACCCAACAAAAGTGCTGGAAAAGCACTGGCCGGATGTGCCGCGCTGGCGTGACATCCGGACTTTGACGAAGGAGAGTTTTTATGAGAGGACAGGCCTACGAACAGTTGACGTTATTTCCGGCGGATTCCCATGCCAGCCCTTCTCCGTGGCTGGAAAGCAAAAGGGCAAAGGGGATGATCGATACCTCTGGCCGGAGATGCTCCGAGTTATCACCGAGCTGCGCCCGCGTTGCGTTGTCGGTGAAAACGTTTCTGGACTTGTTCGAATTGCGCTTGCGGGAATCCTTTCCGAACTGCAAGGCGTCGGCTACGAAGCAAGGGCTTACAGTTCTGCGGCTTGGGATGTCGGCGGACTGCACAAGGGAGAGAGAATCTTTATCGTGGCCGCGGCCAACGACGGGCGCGCCGCTGTGCGGCGGAACACACAACTTCCGGCAGATGGTGGCACTGAGAGACGCGGGGGTCGTCACGGAGGAGGAGCGGAAAAACCTGACCTGTGGAAGCGGTGGGAAGTCGAACCCCGCCCTTATGGAGTGGCTCATGGGATTCCCAATCAGGTGGACAGACTTAAATGCCTCGGAAACGCGGTAGTGCCGCAGCAGGCATATCCGATTTTCAAGGCATTGGCGGAAGAATTGCAGAGGGAGAAAAGACGTGAGAGAAGTTGAACGGAGCCGCGACGCCTACACTGCGGACGCGAAGAAGCGGTGTAAGAGCGTGGAGCGGCTGAGAAAGGCGGGGTTGATGTAATGGATTTAGAGCAGACTGCGATGGAGCGGCTGCGGCTTGCATCAGACATGAGCCAGAGGCTATACAAACAGCCGCTTGTGATAACCTACTCCGGCGGTAAAGATTCCGACTGCCTGCTTCGGCTGGCACAGAACAGCGGCATTCCGTTTGAAGTGCTGCACAGCCTAACCACGGCAGACGCGCCGGAGACAGTACGGCACGTGAAAGATACGTTCCGGAAGTTGGAACTTGTGGGGGCGAAATGCACCATCGATACCCACAAAAAGCCGGATGGAACGAACACAACCATGTGGAATCTTATCCCGCGTAAGCTCATGCCGCCGACACGGCTTGTGCGCTACTGCTGCGCTGAACTCAAGGAAACCGGAGGGAGAGGGCGGTTTATCGCAACCGGCGTCCGCTGGGCAGAATCCGCAAGGCGGAAAGCGTCGCGTGGAATTATGGAGACTATCAACAAAGACAAAGACAAGCGGATCATCCTCATGGATGATAACGACGAGCGAAGAATGCTCCTAGAAAACTGCCAGCTGAAAGGCACGCGGACAGTCAATCCGATTGTTGACTGGAAAGACGAAGACGTACTCGGATACTGCGCCGAACAAAAGATCACGATGAACCCACTCTACGCCTGCGGTTGGAAACGGGTTGGCTGTATCGGCTGCCCGATGGTCGGGAAGCACCGGAAGATGGAATTTGAGAGATACCCAAAGATCAAGCGGGCGTATATCCGGGCATTTGATCGGATGCTGGAGGAACGCCGACGCCGCTGGAAGATGGCCGGTGGGATGCGATGGGGCGAGACCGGCTTGGATGTGTTCAACTGGTGGATGGAAAACGGCGTATTGCCTGGGCAGGAAGTGTTAGAAGAATTTCGGGAGGATTTGCTATGATGAATTTGAAACCGGAAGAACTGGTCAAGGCGCTGCGGCATTGCAGCAACGATTATCCGTGCAAAACGTGCCCGGTAGAGTTGCAAAAGGATGAATCGACCTGCATCGGTGTGCTATTCAAGCATTGCATTGACCAGATCGAGCACGACCAGAAGGAGATTGCCGAGCTGCGGGAGGAAAACGAGCGGCTGACACGGCGGCTGTTTGAGCCGCATCCGGTACCTACGACATCGACACTGTGAGGAGGACGAATCATGAAAATCTACATAGCCGGGAAGATCACCGGAGACCCGGATTACCGGGCGAAATTTGCAGACGCACAGCGCCAGATCGAAGCACAAGGGCACATCGTGCTCAACCCGGCCACGCTGCCGGAGGGAATGGAACCGAAGGACTATATGCGCATCTGCTTTGCAATGATCGACGTGGCGGACGAAGTGCGGTTTTTGCCGGATTTTCTTTTTAGCATAGGGGCACACATCGAGCACACCTACAGCAAATATTGCGGGAAATGTTGTGTAAGAAGTGTTGATGGAAAGGAGATTTGACGATGGAACGACTGACAACGGATACCCCGAAGGACAATTTTGAAATGGCGCTCAACCTGTTTTACGTCAAGGACAAAGAAGTTTGGGTGCGCGGATACGGGAAGGACGGCGCAGACATCAGCCTGTTCGACCTGTCGCGGGATCTGACCAGATGGAACTGCCCGTATGTGGACTTGGATATCTCGGATGATTCCTTCTCGATGATGATGGCCGAATGGCTCTGGGAAGATGTTGAATCGTTCGAGCACGTTTTGGCTCTGCTCTATCAGGCAGCGTGGGTGTGCGCAGAACTGCGCGAACACTTGAAACAGTTTGAGGACAAGGAGGCCGCCGATGGAACGAATGACCTTTGAGGGCAACTTCTGCGAGATTGCGCAATGCGCGTGCATGAAGTGCCCATACGATACCGATTGCAGCCAGAAACAGGTATGGGGACGGCTGAAAGCCTATGAGGACAGCAGGCTATCCCCGGAAGATGCGGCAAATCTGCACGCAATTTTGAGACTGGGCGACGGCATGACGCTGATGCGCCTGCGGGAGCTGGCTGTGGCAGATCAAGAGGGGCAAGTGATCGTCCTGCCATGCGAGGTTGGGCACGCAGCCTACTGGGTGCATAACGGCATTATCACAGATTGCCGCGTCAATCGTATTCAGGTAAACCGGAAGGGCGTCTTCCTCTGCTTGAAAAGCAATAAGTCCCACGGAGCGTTTCGCGTCGATACCTGCCTTGGCAAAACCGTATTCCTGACGCACGAAAAAGCTGAAAAGGCGCTGGCGGAAATGGAGGGAAAGGCATGAGCTTCGGCAAGAAAACGCGGGAATCGGTCTATGCGAAGTATGACGGCCACTGTGCCTACTGCGGACGGCCTATCGACATCCGAGACATGCAGGTAGACCACTTCCTGCCGCTGCGAGCGTGGGACGATGAGGATGCAGGAAGCGATGATCTCTCGAACCTCATGCCAGCCTGCCGGATGTGCAACCACTACAAGCGGGCAAACTCGCTGGAAACCTTCCGGCGCTATATTGCAGAGATTCCGCGCAAGCTCCGTGAGAACTACATCTACAAGGTTGGTGTGGTTTACGGGAATGTCGTTGAAAACGAAAAGCCGATCAAGTTCTACTTTGAAGAAATGGAGGGCAAGAAGGATGTCTAAGTACATAGGCAGCAGCGTGGACACCGACCTTTCTGAATTGCTGGAAGCGGCTGGCGTGGAGGTGCTGGATGGATAAGTTAAAGCCGTGCCCGTTCTGCGGCGGAGAAGCGGCGTTTTTGGGAGAAACGCAATCGATAAAATGCAAGCAGTGCGGCGGCATGTTTATCGTCACAAATCCGCTCACAACGAGGTTGGAAGCGAAAGAGGCATGGAACAGGAGGGTAAATGATGGGTCAACATAAGCACAACCCGACCGCTATTGCGGCGGCAAAAGGCGAGCTGCCGCCGAAGAAGCGAGAGCGGCGGCTGACCAAGCGGCAGGCGGAGCGGCTTTTGAAAGCAGAGATATTGAGTAGATGCACGCCGCTGCTTGCACTGCCGTATGAAATGCAAAACAGAATCGGAAGGGAGTATATGGATTATGAGTGATTACATCAAGCGCACAGATGCGGTTAAAATCGCCGAAAAGTACGGGCTTGCGAACGGATCTGCATTGGGACGGCATACTGGACTGGCGGATTGCATCGCAAGCGAGATTTTATCATTGCCCGCCGCCGACGTTGCGCCGGTGGTGCATGGGAAGTGGGTGCATAGTCGGTACGATCGTTCTTCTGAGCAGTTCGACGTTGTGAAGTGCTCCCGCTGCGGCCTCGAGGCGTATGCAATGGCGTACCATGTTCGTGATGGCAACTACTGCCCCAGATGCGGGGCGCGCATGGATGGAGGGAATGGCAATGGCTGACGAATATATCCGGCGCGCAGAGGCGATGGAAATTACAACGCGGACGTGCGGGGATTACGCTGCGGCGTTTGCAGAAATCTGGAAGCTTCCCGCCGCCGACGTTGCGCCGGTGGTGCGCTGCAAGGACTGCGAGCATGCGCGTGATCTCGGTTTTCAATTCGGCAGTCTGGTGCATGAGTCGTGGTTTTGCATATACAATGGGCCTCACACCACAGGCGCAAATGATTTTTGCAGCCACGGGCAAAAACGAGAGGAAGGAGCAATTGAAGATGATCCTTGATATTTTGAATCTGCTGGCGCTGATCGAATGGATCGCGCTGGGCGTTGTTGTCTGGCTCAAGGCGCGGAGCCTGTATCGCCGCTCGAAAGCGGTGCTGGACGCGCTGCAATCGGAAGAAACGGAGGTTTATGAAGATGACGCGGAAGCGATGCCGTAAGTTGTTGATGGCCTGCGGAGCCACCCGGAACGAAGTCAATCGAGTCATGCGCGCATCGTTCGGCCTCACCAACCGGGGCAAGTTCTTTTTTGCCCTGCCACGGCTGCTGTGTTCGCAGGCGCTCCGCAGCGGCACAATCGTGCCCATAGATGCCTGCAAATTTATGACCTTGCAAGTTTTTGGTATCAATCCGGACGAATTATAAATGATTTGGACATTTGCCCCCGCGGGATGCCATTGCCGCAGCGGGGAAGGATCAGCCGGATGATATAGCCAGCCCGGATCTCCGGGCTGGCACACAAAGAAAGGGATGATAACATCAGTCGAGTGATAGAGCTGCGAGCCGGAACCAGATTCCGCGCGATCGAGCTTGCGTCCGCGCCGCAGCAGAAGCGAACGCGGGCATCAAAACAATTTGAGACCAGCCTTGTACGGGAGGCCGTGAACATTAAGACCGCCTGCATGCGGTTGGAATTTCTGCTTTATGCAAACTTTGCAGTGGATGATTGGTTCGTGACGTTGACCTATGACGAGGATTTTCTTCCACCGAACTATGAGACGGCCCGGAAGAATCAGCCGGCCTACTTCCGCAGGCTGCGGCAGGCGCGCCGGGCGGAGGATCTCCCGTTTGATTATGTGTACGTCATGGAGGGCCTGCACGGCGACCATCGCATTCATCACCATTTTGTGACCAAGCGCGCGCCGGGCAACGACATCGCCCTATTCCGTGAGCTGTGGGGCAAGGGCTTTGTTGATGTGCAGACCATTGAGGAGTTCGGCGGCTATCGCGCCGTCGCGCAGTACCTTACCAAGGAGCCGCGCAAAACCGGCAAACTCCGGGTCGGCGCTCGGATGTGGACGCCAAGTATCGGGCTGGTACAGCCGGAGCGGCACGACATCGAGCTTGCACCGGGCGAGCACTACTCGCCGCCGCCGGGCGCTTCGGCCTTTGAGGGTGGAAAGTTCCCGGAACGCATTGAAAACTGTTACGGAACATTCGTGACCTACGATTTCGAAATCCCGGCTTTGCAAACTTAATATCTATATTTTGACTTGAAACAATATATAAATACTGGGAAGGAGCGACAAAAGGACTTGCAATCTGAGAAACGGCGTGATATACTGTTAGTGTCAGCAGACGGGAAGTTGATTTGCCCGTTGTGCGGGCGGCCGACGCAGCAGCGTGTGCGGCCGACGACCGTGCTGACAGACTTCCCGCTGTACTGCAAGCTGTGCAAGCGAGAGTCGATCGTGAATATGAGCCAGAGCCAACACCATCGAGTTAGTGCCAGCGCCAAATGATTTGACCGTGAAAACGGAGAATCGTTTGGCGCTTTTGTTTTGCACCCGAGGTGATAGCCGGATGGCATGAGCGCCATGATCTCCGTCGTGAGGTCATGGCGCTTTTTGTTTGTCCATGGATTACAAAAGCAAACGCTGGCTGCACCTGCGCGACGCGGTGCTCCGGCGTGACAAGTACCGATGCCGAGAGGCCGCAAGGTTCGGCAGGAACGAGCTGGCCACCATTGCCCACCACATCTACCCGGTGGAAGATTTCCCCGGCTGGCAATGGTGCAGCTGGAATCTGATCGCTGTGAGTCAGGCGGCGCACAACAGCTTCCACGACCGCGTGACCGGCAAGCTGACCGATCGCGGTCTCGCGTGGCAGCGGCGAGTGATCCCCCCTCCCGATGCGCCGCCGCCGTTCTGACCAAAGCACCGGAGTGGGCCCCTTTTTCCGACGGCGGGAAAACGGGCGGAGGGGGTAAAGCAAGAGGTCCGAGGCGCGCGGGTGCGCGCGAGAATTGAATCATGCGGTGCGGGCGCAAACGACGCGCCTGCGCGAAACGCCGGAGGCTGTGCCAGGCAGCAGCGACATTGGGAACGCCGCCATTGCCTTCTCAGATCCTCCTAACTGGGCCCGGAGCCGCCGGGCCTGGCAGAGTCTCCGGCATGCGGGAGGTGAGCACTTGGCCAGAGAGGACATGATCCGGAAGGACATGGAGCTGGTCGGAACCTACAACGAGATATTCGAACCGACGATCAAGCAGCTGGCCAAGACGGAACGCGAACTCTCCCGCGCAGAGAAAGAGTGGAAAAAGCAGGGTGGGCAGCGGATCTGCACCATGGTCAACAAGACCGGTGCAGAGTACACCGCCAAGAGTCCGTACTGGGCGGCGGTCGAAGATCTGCGCGCGACGGTGCAGTCTCTCCGCAATCAGCTCGGCCTGACGCCGACCGGCCTGAACAAGGCCAGGTCGAAGCTCCAGCCGACCGCGACCGGGAACAGCAAGATTGAGCAGCTGCTCGCGGCGGCACACGACCACGCCGTAGAGCAGGGCGCGCAGTATCAGCGCGACGTCGACGCCTTTGTCGAGTCGGTGCTCTCCGGAGAGTCCGGGCTGTGCGAAGACGTTGTCCTATCCTGCAAACGGTATGTCGCGGATCTCGGCTCCGGCAAGTGGGATTTCCGAGCAGAGCCGGCCAACGATATCCTCGCGATCATCGAGACGATGTTCTGCCACCAGCAGGGTGAATTCCTCGATGCGACGCCGCTGCGCGGCACGCCATTTTTTCTGCTCCCGTACCACAAGTTTATTGTCTACAACCTGATGGGCTTTTATCTGCCGGATACAAAGATCCGGCGATTTAAAGAGGCTGTGGACTTCATCCCACGAAAAAACGTCAAGACGACCTTCGCGGCCTCGCTAGCCGGAGCCCTTGCTATGTACGAGCGAGCTTCTGGCTCTAAGGTCTATGAGGTCGGCGGTGCGCTGAAACAGGCGCTCGAAGGTTTTGACTTCCTCAAATACAACTTCAACCGCCTCGGCGTAACAGTCCGGGACGATCCAAGCCAGGGGCTGCGTATCATCGACAACAACATGGAGCGGTCCATTTCCGGTGACATTGGTGACGGCATGATCTCGATCAACGCCCTTGCCGCGAACCCTGACAAACAGGACTCCTTTAACTGCAATATCGTCATCGCTGACGAGGCCCACACCTACAAAAGCCCGCAGCAATATCAGATTCTGAAGGACGCAACCAAGGCGTACACCAACAAATTGGTCATTATCATCTCATCCAACGGCCCCAATGCCCGCGGCTTTTTGCTCGGCCACTTGGACTATTGCCGGAAGATCCTGCGCGGGACGGTCACGGGTGACGCGGCCGACAGCATCTTTTGTTTTCTCTGCTCCGCGCCGACACTGGAAAACGGTGACGTTGACCTGCATGATCCGGCTGTGCTGAAAGCAGCCTCGCCGGGCTGGGGCTACTCCATCCGCCCGCAGGACATGATCAACGATGCGGCCATGGCCGCTGAAAACCCGGCGCTCCGGCCGGAGTTTCTCAACAAGTCGCTGAACGTCACAACGAACGCGATCAAGGCATGGTTTGATATCCAAGAGTTCCGCAAGAGCGACGAGAAGTACGACTGGAACTATCGGCAACTCGCGAAGCTGCCTATCCGTTGGTATGGCGGCACAGACCTTTCGAAGCTGCATGACCTGACGGCCGGTTGCCTCTTCGGCCACTACAAAGGCGTAGACATCATCATTCCGCACGCATGGTTCCCGCGGCCGGCCGCCATCGTCAAGGCGCAGCAGGATCAAATCCCGCTGTTCGGTTGGCAGGAGGACGGCTGGCTGGATATGACCAACGACAAGGTCACGAATCACCACGATGTGGTGCAATGGTACAAAAAACTGCGCGCCGATGGGTTTAAGATCCGCCGCATCGGCCACGACCGAAAATTCTGCCGCGAGTATTTCGTGGAGATGCAGAAGGAGCGCTTCCCGATCAAGGATCAGCCGCAGCTGTTCACGCGGAAGTCCGAGGGCTTCCGCTATCTGGAGGCCAGTGCCAAGAAGGGCACGCTCTACTACATGCACGCCGAACCCTATGAGTACTGCGTGCAGAATGTCGCCGGCATTGAGAAGGCTGACGACATGGTCATGTATCAAAAAATCGAGCCAAACCTCCGCATCGACCTCTTTGATGCCTCGGTGTTTGCGGTTTGCGCTTATCTCGAAGATCTGACCGCCAGCAATAAGGCGGCAGGCTGGTATGACAAGAAAGACAAGGACGGTGATGCAGATTGAGAGTGAAGCCGCAGCGCAGAGGGATGGACCCAGCGCTGCAAAAATGGATGATCGGCGCGATCGACGCTGATACGTTGGCCGTTCCCGGTTATACCCGGTTAATTGACAGTCCGGATGTGCTTGCCGCCATCGGCGGCCTCGCTGATATCATCTCGAACGCTACAATCCAGCTCATGCGGAACACCGATGACGGCGACGTCCGCGTCCGCAATCAGCTGGCGCGCTTCATGGACATTTCCCCGTGGCGGCACGGAACGCGCAAGGATTTGATCTCCTGGATCGTCTGGACGATGCTGACGACCTCGACCGGCAGTGCCTTCCTCCTGCCGCACACGGAACGCGGCCTCCTGAGCGAGCTGGAGCCGATGCCCGGCGCGTATGCGCTGAGCGACGATAACGGCCTGACCTACTATGTCATGTGGCAGGGACGGCGCTATGCGTCCGACAGCGTGCTCCATTTCAAACGCTGGCCCGATCCGGCACAGCCATGGCAGGGAATCGGCCTGCGGATCAGTCTCCGGGATGTGGCCGCGAATCTCCGGCAGGCGGCCGCCACAAAAAAGGGTTTTATGTCCGACAAGTGGAAGCCGAGCGTGATCGTCAAGGTGGATGCGCTGGCCGATGAATTTGCCGACGAAGCAGGCCGCAAACGGCTGGTCGACCAGTATATGTCCGGCAGCTCCGCAGGCGAGCCGTGGGTGATCCCAGCAGAGCTGATGGAGGTGCAGCAGGTCAAGCCCCTGAGTTTGACGGATCTCGCCATCAAGGACAGCGTAGAGCTGGACAAACGCGAGGTCGCGTCGCTGGTCGGTGTGACGCCGTATATGGTCGGCGTCGGCAGCTATTCCGATGCGGAGCACAACCACATGATCCGCACCACGGCGGTCACGATCTCCAACATCATCTGCCAGGAGCTGACGCGAAAACTGCTGATCTCCGAGGAGATGTATTTCCAGATGTCCACACGCCGGCTTTACAGCTACACGCTGCAGGAGCTGGCCAGCGTGGCCGACGATCAGTACATCCGCGGCCTGATGGACGGCAACGAGGCCCGCGATTGGCTCGGCCTCAGCCCGCGCAAGGGCCTGAACGAGCTGGTCATCCTCGAAAACTACATCCCTCGCGGTATGATCGGCAATCAGAAAAAACTAGAAGGAGGCGAAGGCAATGCCGAATGAACGCCAGCAGCGGCAGGTGCGCTGCGTAGCCCAGCAGTTCCAGACGCGCTCGGCCAACGATGATTTGTTCATCGAAGGCTATTTCTCCGTCTTTAACAGCGAATACCCGCTTTGGGAAGGCGCGAGCGAGATCGTAAAGCCGGGCGCTTTTACCAATTCCGTCTCCGGAGATGTCCGGGCGCTCATCAACCACGATTCCAGTCTTGTGCTCGGCCGGACGAAGGCCGGCACGCTGACGCTGCGGCAGGATGAGCGGGGCCTCTGGGGCAGCATCAGAATCAATCGGGACGACGTTGACGCCATGAACCTCTACGCCCGCGTCCAGCGGGGTGACGTTGACCAGTGCTCGTTTGGATTTGACATCAAACGCGAAACCTTTGTGGATCTCGGCGACGGAAAATGCCGCTGGGAAATCGAAGAGGTCGATCCTCTCTACGAGGTGTCTGTCTGTACGTTTCCAGCCTACACGGAAACGTCCGTCAGCGCCCGCAAGCAGGATCTGGCCGAAATTGAAAAACGCCGCGCCGAGGTCTGGCGCAGCGACATGAAAAAGAAACTGGGAGGTACACAGTAAATGGCATTAAAAGTTTTGCTGCTGCGGAGCCGTCTTGCACCGCTGCAGACTGAGCTTCAGACGCTCGAAACCACGCGCGATGGCTTCGCGGCCCGCGAAGCGGAGCTGGAGCATGACATCGCTGAGGCGCAGACCGATGAGGAGCGCAGCGTCGTTGAGGCCGCTGTGAATGCTTTTGAGCAGGAGCGCAGCGCGAACGCCGCGGACATCACCCGTGTGCAGGAACGGATCAACGAGATCAACGAAGAGATCCGCAGCCTGGAAGCGGCGCAGACCCCGCCCGCAGCTGATCCCCAGGCGGCAGAGCCGACCGGAACCACAAACACCGAAAGGAGTAATCATTCCATGCCTATCAACAACCCGGAGCGCCGCTGGTTCGGCCTCACCTATCAGGAGCGCGACGCGCTGCTGGCGCAGCCAGCCGTCAAAGAATTCCTGCAGCGCGTCCGCGAGGCGCGCAGTCAGCAGCGCAGCGTAAACGGCGGCGAACTCGGCATCCCTGACGGTTTCCTGCCGATCCTGCGCGATCTGACCTATCAGGAATCTAAGTTCCTGCGCTACTGCTTCACCACGAGCTTCCGAGGCACCACGCGCCAGAACGTTGCCGGTGTTGCGCCGGAGGCCATCTGGACCGAAATGACCGACGCGCTCAATGAGCTCGACATTGACTTCTGGCAGCTGACGATGGACGGCTACATGGTCGGCGGCTATATGGCTGTCCCGAACTCCCTGCTGATGGATGACAGCGACCTGCAGCTCGCCTCGACCATCCTTCAGGCACTCGCATCCTCGCTCACAAAAGCGATCGATAAGTCCATCTGGTTCGGCACCGGCGAAAAGATGCCCGTTGGCATCCTGACCCGTCTGGCCGCAACCGCGAAGCCCGCATGGTGGGGCGCGCAGCAGGGCGATTTTACCGACCTGCATACCAGCCACATTCTGAAACTCGACCTCTCCGCCAAGACCGGCGTCGAGTTCTTCCAGCCGCTGGTCTTGGCGCTGGCTGTGGCCAAGCCGGACTACTCCAACGGAACGGTCGTCTGGACGATGAACCGCAAAACCCATCTTGATCTGATGTCCCGTGCGCTGGCCTACAACTCCGCAGCGGCCATGGTTGCAGGCGTCAACAACACTATGCCTGTCGTCGGTGGTGAGATTGTTGAATGGGAAGTCATGCCGGACAACGAGATCGCAGGCGGCTTTATGAGCCTTTATCGCTCGGTCGAGCGCGAGGGCACGCTGATCGAATCCAACACCAATGTACGGTGGCTTCAGAATCAGACCTGTTTTAAGGGTCTCCAGCGCCGCGACGGCAAGCCTGCCATCGGCGAAGCGTTTGTGGTTGTAAACTACGGTAACGCAACCCCGTCCACGACTACGACTTTCGGCAAGGACCTTGCTAACACTGCAATCGGCACTCTGATCGTGACGACGGCAGCCGGCACCGGCGCGTCCGGCGACAGCACCGTGACGGTGGCTGGCAACGGCTCCGGCACGCTGAAGTATCAGGTCGGCGGTCAGGCCGTGCCTGTAGCGAACGGCGAGACCGTCGATAAGAGCTGGACAGATCTGCCTGCAAATAAAACCATCAAGAGCGCCACGACCGGCGCGACCATCACCGTCGTTGAGGTCAACGCGGACGGCAAGGCCGTGGCCGTTGGCTCCGGCAGCGTGACCGCCAAGGCGTAAGAGAGGGGGCTGTGGAATGTCAGCAGACCTGCGTCTGACTTACATGAAGGTTGATCTTGGCATTTTGTCGTGCGCTGATCAACAGGAGCTTTATATGCGCGGTCTGCTGACCACAGCCGAATCCTTTGTCCGCCGGCGCGGCATCACGCTGGCGGACGACAGCGACGAGGATGACATGCTGGTCGGCTCCGTGGCCGCGTGGATGTATCGTGCCCGCGGCAACACCGAGCGGGCGGCACTCCCCCGGAATCTTGACATCATGATCAAGGATCGGCTGTGCCACGAGAAAATGAGGGACGGCGGATGATCTACGACAAGATTTTGACAATCTACTCGCTGCTCCCTGGTCGGTCTCCTGCCGTGCGCAAGCTCAAGGCCGTCAGCCAGCACTTTTACTGCGAGCGCACGGTGTACGCCTCCCGGTTTTACGCCGGGAAGCAGGCCGGGCAGAAGCTCGTGCGCATGGTGTCCATGCCGCGCAGCGTCTTTGATGCACCGATCGAGGCTGACCAATACTGCACACTGGAGGACGGCCATGTCTATCGCATCGACCAGGCGCAGCGCGAACAGGATGCCGACGGCCTCGACATCAACACGTTAAGCCTTGCAGAACCGGAGGGGAAGTATGAGCTGTACAAAGATTGAAAACGCGCTCAAGACCGTACTGCCGGACGCGGTCTACAAGGTGCAAGCCCCGGAGACAACGGACGACGGTGAGCCGCTGCTCCGCTATCTTGTCTGGACGCCGACCGGCGACCGCTACGCCTACGCCAACAGCCGCCCCTTTGCCACGATCTATCAGGCTGTTGTGACCGTGGCCACGCAAACCGAAGATGATACGCTCCCCGCCGAAGTCTCAAAGGCTTTGGCGGATGCGCATATCGCGATGCAGATGCCGGAGCACTCCTACGACGTCGAGACAGCCACCTACTACACGGACATTCCCTGTGAGGTGATCTGATGGCGCAGATGGAGACCGACGGCATTGAAGAGGCCATCCGGCAGCTGAATAAGGCCGATCTATTTACCGACGAGAACGTGAAGCGGATGCTGACAGCCGGCTCCGAGATTATGCTGTCCTCTGTAAAATCTGCCTTTGTGGAGTCCGGACATAACAGTCCCGGCCGGCAGCGGCGTACTGGCGAGACGCTGCGGCATATCACAAAAGCCCGCGTCGTCCGGAAGGACAAAAACGGCGTCCCGTATATGTTCGTCACGATCCACGGGAAGGACAAACGTGGGCAGCGGTACGGCACAAAGGGTTTTGTGCTGAACTACGGCCGGCGAACCGGCGGCAAGATCCCGGCAGACTATTACTGGTCGACCGCGGTACACAACACCTGGCAGCAGGCCAACGACAAAATGTCCGACGTCGCTGCCGACATTCTGAAAGGAGAATGACATGCCTGAATTTGATCTTCGCGGCATGAAGGTCGCGAAATACAATTACGACAAAACGCAGAAGAAAATCAGTTATGACACGCCGATGTCCATGGGCGACGCAATGACGGCCAATCTCGAACTCAAGTTCGCGGAGGGACGTCTCTATGCCGAGTCCGCGCTGGCCGAGTACATGAAGAAGGTCACGGGCCTGACGGTCAGCCAGGGTGTAAAGTACATCCCGGACGCGACGCAAAAGTTGCTTTTCAAAGCGTATGAGCTGAGCCGTTCGGTCGGTTCCGGCTCGCCCAAGACCGTGAAAAGCATGGCCTACGGCAAGACCTCGACCGGTCAGTACGTCGGCAGCGGATTCTATGCGCCGGATATGATCGACGGCGTGGAGAAGTTCACGGCCATCTTCGTCCACAAGACGCTGTTCGGCCCGCCCAGCAAGACGCTCCAGACCATGGGCGAGCAGATCAACTTCCAGACGCCGACGACCTCCGGCGAAGCGCTGGTCGATGACGCAGGCCACTTGATGGAGTGGGACTCGTTTGACACCGAGGCCGAGGCCATTGCATGGCTCGACGCCTGCTTCACGACGGAACCGACCGTCGTCACTGAGGGAGGATAAATCATGGAACTCCGTTTGAAAACGCTGCCGTTTGAGTATGGCGGCCACACGCTCCAGCTCTGCTGCAATTTCAATGTGCTGGCAGATCTTCAGGCGGCCGGCGAACTGGATGAGATGCTTGATGAGAAGCGTTCCTTCCGGAATTTCACGCGGCTGCTCGCGGCGCTGGTCAACGAGGCCGCGAACGCTGCCGGGCTGGATCTCTCCGTCACGGATCGCGAGATCGGCCGTGCGGTGAGCTGGAAGGAGTTCCGCCGCATCCAGGGCGATGTGTTTGGCCTGCTGTTCGCAGCGGTCATGGCTCCGGACGATGACGAGGCGGAGCCGACCGAAGAAGAACCAAAAAACGTGGAGACCAAGGAAGCGGCAGCGACGGCCTGAACTTCGCTTGGTATCTGAATATCTGGATCAATGTCCTGCATAACGACGAGGCCGTTTTCTGGCGGACAATGACGCCGGCGCGGTGCGTAGCGCTTTACCGTGAGTTTTTCAAGCTCATGGGCGCACCGAGCCGGCGTTTCGTTTCTGAGGCTCCTGCGGAGCCGGAGAAGCCCGCCCGCTTGTCGTTGTCGGCATATCTGATGGGAGGTGGCGGTTGATGGCTGCCCCGAGTATCAACACAAAAGTCAAAATGGATGGCGAGCGCGAATACAAGGCAGCGCTTGACGAGATCAAGAGCGGCCTGAACGTTCTGAAATCCGAGCTGAATCTCGCGTCCGAGCAGTTTCGGGATAACGCGGACAGCGTCGAGGCACTGACCAAGAAGAACGACATCCTCGACCGCACGATCCTGACGCAGAAGGAAAAAATCGAACAAATTGAAAAGGCGCTCCAGTCCTCGGCATCCGCCTATGGTGAGGCGGATGAACGCACCAATCGCTGGAAAACGCAGCTCAACAATGCACAGGCCGAATTGGTCAAGATGGAGCGTGCATTGAAGGATAACGAGGACGCGCTCCAAAAAGCACAGAGAGAGGCAGACGGCACGACGACCGCCTTTGGAAAGCTGAAAAAAGCGCTGTCCGACACCAAGGAACAGGGCGGCGGCATCAAAGGCCTGTTTGCCAATCTCAAGGAGGAGTTCTCCGGCAACGACGAGGTTGTCCGCGGCCTTGGTGACGCGCTGACGGATGTGGCCGGGAAGTTCGGCATCCAGCTTCCGGAGGGCGCCCAGAAGGCCGTGGAATCTCTCAACGGCATCCATGCAGGTGCGGCTTTGGCTGTGACTGGGCTCGCCCTTGTGGTTGCTGCGGTGGTTAAGGCTGAAAAGGCTCTCATCGACATTTCCAAAGAGGCCGGGGCGGCTGCCGCCGAGATTCTGAAACTGTCCTCTGTCACCGGTCAGTCCGCGGAATCCATCCAGGAATTTGATTATGCCGCCGAGATGATCGGCGTCTCGTCCGACCGCATCCGGGACAGTCTCAAAGAGACCACCAATAAGATGCAGGAGGCGCGGGACGGCAACGAGGCCACGGCGGCAGCCTATGCCAAGCTCGGCGTGTCCATCACGGACGCAAACGGCAACCTGCGCAGCGCGGAGGATGTCTTTTACGACACGATCGACGCGCTCGGCCAGATGGAGAATCGCACGGAGCGGGACGCGCTGGCCATGGATCTCATGTCCGAGTCTGCGCAGGAGCTGAACCCGTTGATTGATGCAGGCAGCGGCGCGCTGAAAAAGTACGCCGACGAGGCGCATGATATGGGCTATGTTCTGGATAACGAGGCCCTTGCAGCTCTCAAGGGAGTGGATGATGGCTTCCAGCGACTGCAGAAGACGCAGGATGCGGTCAAGAATCAGATGGCTGCGGAGTTTGCTCCGTATCTGACCAAGGCGCTGGAGGACATCCGCGAGCTGATTCAGAAGGTCGGTAAAGCGCTGGTCGAGTCCGGCGCGGTCGATGCCTTCGGCAGTATCCTCGAATCGTCCGTTGCCCTGCTGGAGCCGCTCGGTTCGCTGATCTCCGCTGTTCTTCCGGCTTTGACCGCAGCATTGAAACCGATCGCAGAAACGGTTGCCCTGATTGCAGACACAGCCAACGTTATTGTCGGCCTGTTTACGTTCAACGGCGATAAGATCAGGACTGCACTCGGCCTGAACGCCAGCTCCGGCCAGCTCAGCAATATGCAGCGTGCCAGCGGCGCATATGATGGCTACCGCTATTCGCAGTCCGCCGGCTGGATTGCAGAAGGAACGTATACAAACGCGGAGCTGCAGTCGATGTATAACAGCGAGGTTTCCGCTGGGACGGCGCAAGGGACCTTTGAGGCGTGGAAAAATGCCGGGGCATGGCGCAGGAACGCCAGTGGCACAGACTGGTTTCCCGGTGGGCGGACGCTGCTGAGCGAGCACGGCGCGGAGACCGCGATCCTGCCGCAGGGCACGCGCATCCTGACCGCGCAGGAGACGCGCCAGACCGGCGGCGATACTTACAACATCACGATCGACGCCCACACGGTGCGGGAGTTTGAGGACATTCTCCTCATCGTGCAGGATCGCCGCAGAGTGGTTCGGATGGGAGGGACGTAAATGGGCCAGACAACATTATATCCAAGCGGCTCCGCGCTGGCGAAATACGACAGCCCTGATAGGAATTTCAGCAGCGATTTAACCGTGACAATGGATGTCTTGGACGAATTGCTGCTTCAATTCCAAGTTCCAGATTCCTTAAAATTCAAAGAACTTACTGGCCTAAATGTATTCATTTATGCTGCAACAAGCGGAACAGCCTCATTGGGCGTTCGCGGCTTGTACTCTCCGTTTGCCCCGAGCTCTGTAACATATAACACCATTCCACGCAGTAGCGTGTATGCAGATGCGAACATTTCCTTCAATGCAAGTAACTCCCCCGGTTATGTAAGCAACAATTACTCAACAAATTCCATGCTGGTGTCCTCCGTCAAAAATGGCATCTCTGTCAGAGGCGCGAGTTCTGCAAGGATTGCAACATCTCGAAACTCCATAAAACCTTATATCGTCATAACACATTCTGATGCGGATGTTGGTCTCAGCATATCTAATTTTTCCCCAAACAAGGGTTCTATCGTTGCTGCAAACCAAAACAGATTTACATGGCAGGAATCAAGATCAATTTATACGATTGAGACGACTACCAGAACCTCTGCAAAATTCCGCTGGCGGAAATCTGCATCCGACACAGTCAAGGAGATCGACGTGCCTGGCACGGCCACCTCCATCACCATCCCGGCGAACACCTTTTCCGGCGACAGCATCCAGTGGCAGCTCAGCGTGACCGCGAACAGCGGCGTCACCACGACCTCCGATTGGATGACGCTCTCGCTGACCGACGTGGAATCCACAGCCGTTGCGGTCGCACCTGACCGGGCTGTGCTCGACGGAGCGTCCGACAACGTATTCAAGTGGGAGCACGTCATTTCGACCGGCACAGCCCAAACGAAGGCCGAATTGCAGCAGAGCACGGACGGCAGCACATGGACGGCGCTGGCGACCGTCACCGGTGCAGCCAACACATGGACGGCTCCTGCCGGGACGTTTACCTCCGGCACAAAATACTGGCGCGTGCGGACGTACAATTCCAGGGGTGCTGCGGGCGCATGGAGCGCCGCTACACAGTTTATTGTGCTGGCCGCCCCTGCAACACCGCCCGTGTCTATTGTGTCCACAGAGCCGCGCCCGGAGATCAGCTGGCAGTCGGATGAACAGCAAGCCTACCAAGTCGAGATTGACGGCGTCTATGCCTCCGGTACGCGCTTCGGAACCGGAAAGACGTGGAAAGCGCCGTTTTATCTGGCAGACGGCAATTACACCGTCCGCGTCCGTGTGCAAAACGAATACGGCTTCTGGTCGCCGTGGGGCAC
>ERZ773108.1027-NODE-1027-length-29935-cov-6.059237_pt1 | contig 29935 bp, 36 predicted proteins | sample MGYA00580570_ERZ773108 | MGnify/ENA primary metagenome ERZ773108 (study PRJEB29015, sample SAMEA2737840) | human gut metagenome | biome: human gut; feature: human-associated habitat; material: faeces | place: China | collected 2012 ...
CAAGCCCCTCAAATATCCCGTATGTGCCAAATTCGATTCCGCTTAAGCCGCTCAGGATTCCGCAAAATCCCAAAACCGCCCCCGAAAATGTCACGCTGTAGATGATTGTCTGTTTTGTTTGCTTTTTCATCTTTGTACCTCCTAAAAATTACATTCCCGTTTCAATGCGTATGCACTTTTCTTCAAGAACCCCCTGTTTTCTGTATGTTTCAATTAATTTTGGAAGAAGTTTCTGAGCAAGTCTATCCATTATTTTCTCCGCCTCTTCCTTGCTGACGCAATAATTGTCAGCTATCATGATATGGGTGTTCCCTATATAATAATCTTCAACTATGTGCGGCTCTTCATCAGGTAAATTCCTTAATGCCATAATTATTACACCCCTTCTTTTTTGTTAAATAATATGCCGAACTTGTTTGTCCGAATTCATTAAATTTCTTTTAAAGCATGTCCGACATCATCTATAAACTGATGTTCGATTTTTATATTTTGCTTGCTTTTTTTAAGAGCCGCCGCGAACAACCCGTTCGGTATTTCTTCAAGCCGAGATTTCAGAATGTGCGCAAGTGATTCAAACTCGCTGACCGTGTCACAAGTCTCGGCAAGCTCCGCGATAGCTTCAGACATATCAAATATCGCATTGGTACATATCAAGCCGAGCCTATTCGAAGCCTCGCGCAATGCGTCTATCTTTCCGTATTTCATTTTATCTCACCTCTTTTATATCCTTAGTGCTTGGTGTATATGCTTTGTACCAATCCGAAACGATTTTTTCGGCATACTCAATCGGATAAAGCCGTTGATTATCGTTTTTTATGTGTTCCAAACACTCCTGCTTCGGCGGTTTTATCAAATGCACCTTTGAATTTTTAAATGTTCGCGCAAACATTTCTCTTTTTCGGCCGTTCGGCATACAAGCAACTATCCAAACATCACCCGATTTTATATACTTTCTGACATAATTAAAAAGATGCGCTCGAACACTCATTGCCGCTTGGAATAGTACGGCGTTCTTTTGAACATACGGATTTAAATCGGATATTGCCGCATATATCACGTCCAAATCAATAATCATATCATTCGGACGCATTTGCGCATTTACAAACGTGTTCTTGCCTGCTCCGGGCGGTCCTGTTACGATATGTACCATTTATCTCACCCCTTTTTTTCTTGATCGTTAAATAAGTCCGATATTTCGCAGTTAAGTGCTTTCGCAATTTCAGGGAGTTTTGAAACAGTAGGGGACGTTACTCCTTTTTCCCATTGACTTATTGTCCCCTGCGTTACCCCTAATATATCTGCAAGTTTTGATTGCGATATACCATTTTTCTTTCTGTATTTTTCAATAGCATTCATATTAACACCACCCTCTAAATAATAGCTATACTATTAAAATAGCACACAAAATAAATTTTGTCAAGAGTATTTCTAATATTTTTTTGTTTTTTGTTGACAAATAATAGTTATACTAATATAATAAGGGCAACGAGGTGATACCGTGAATAAAATAAAATTAATTAGAAAACAAAATAAATTAACGCAAGCAGAATTTGCAAAAATACTTAATGTGCATCAGACAGCAGTTTCCCAGTGGGAAACTGATAAAACAAAACCTGACTCAAGTATTTATGCTGATATAGCAAAAAAGTTCAATGTTAGTTTAAACTATTTAATGGACATAGATAACAACGTTGAACAGGCCTCGTTAAAGGGTGGGGGCACGTTCCGCATACCGGTTTACGGCTCAATCCCTGCTGGCATTCCTATGGAGGCGATAGAAGACATACTCGATTACGAGGAAGCACCGGAAGATTGGAGGCTCGGTGGCAAAGAGTTTTTTGCACTTAAAATAAAGGGCAATAGTATGGAACCCGAATACAGAAACGGTGATATAATAATATTTCTTGCACAACCTGACTGTGAAAACAACGAGGATTGTGCCGTTTCAATAAACGGCAATGATTGGACTTTTAAAAGGGTTGAAAAAACAACAGATGGCATATTTGTAAAGCCACTTAACCCGTCATATGAAACCAAATTTTTTAATTGGGAGCAATGTCAGAACCTTCCGGTGGAAGTTAAAGGTGTGTTCTGGGAACTCCGTCGTTCAAGAAGATAATGATTTTATACAAGAATAATATTAAAAATAAGTTTAACAAAACAGAGTTTAAGTAAACAAAAGAGAGGGTTAAAATATGAACTTTTCAGTATGGGACGTTGAAGTTGTTAATGATTCGGCTACAAGTATAGCAACAATAGGAATAGTCGGAGTGGATAAGGGAGCAGTTGTAGAAACAGCCGAATTTCATATAAAACCCGAACCGTTTGAATTTAACAAAGAAATGACTGATGTAAACGGATTAATTGAAAAAGATTTTATAAACGCTCCGACATTTACCGAAGTTTGGAATGAATTATCTGAATTGCTTTTAAAGTATGACTTTTGTGTAGCTCACAACGCTTCATTTGATTTTGGGATATTACGTGATTGCTGCAATGAGTATAAATTAAGCTGTAGGAACTTCCCTGTTCTTGATTCGCTTGCATATTCAAGAAATTCAAATTTAGATGTATCAAATCATAAGCTTGATACATTATGTAGGTATTTTAACATAAATTTAGACAATCATCATAATGCATTATGTGATGCTCTTGCTACAGCTGAAATTATGCTGAAACTTATTGAGCTAAATGAAGATAATATTCTTGATGTATTTCGTAACGGAAATATTAGGTTAGCCACAGAGTGTAAAGCAAGGCATACTGTAGGAATACAAAAAACTAATAAACCTTCTTATAACCATAATTGGGGACTTCATGCTAAAGATGTTGAAGCCGCTGACATTAAATTTGACAAAAATAATGCATTTTACGGCAAGAAAGTTGTTATTTCAGGAGAACTTAATTCTATGGGGCGTAGACAAGCTTATTCTATATTAAAAGCTTGCGGCGCAGAGCCTTGTGATAACATTACATTAAGCACAAACTTTTTAGTGACAAATGCAGAAACTATAACAGGAAAAATAAAAAAGGCTCTTGCTTACAAGGAGCAAGGAAAAGATATAAAAATCATTGATGAAAAAACTTTTTTAGAATTAATTGGGGTGGAGTAATTATGGAACAGCTTGGATTTTTAAATAATGTAAACGATACGAAAGAAGACTTATTTTGTGAGAATATTATTAAAATATTAAGAGAGACGGACATAGGTGACGATGCATTGACATCATTCAAAAATAATAAAAATTATACAACTGTTCTATTCGGAGAAAATATAGTTTGCTTAAAGATAAAATTTGGGAAAAAGCTTTCTTTTTTTGCCGTTAGCCCTCGGTTCAAAAAGATACTTCAAAAAAATAATATCTTATACACAGTAGAAAGGTCAACAATGTGGTTGAGAGTAAAAATTAACAAGCCCTCCGACATATTTATGTATAAACAATTAATTATTGACTTGTATAATTTTTGTTTAGAACTTAATTCTGGTGATAGTTTTGATTGTTGTTCAAGATATATGCAATGCTCGGATATTCTCAAATGTGTAAATCCATATCCGGAAGTATATAAATACTGCAAATATAAAACTAAGTTAAAAAATGGGATAATTTTTTACGGTAAAAATCGGAATGTACAAAATTAAAACCAAACACCATAGACACATTAAACCGAGGTGATATAAATGGCAAGACCATCATGCATTTATCTCAGAAAGTCGAGAGCGGACATAGAAGCCGAACAGCAAGGCGCATTTGAAACCCTTGCCCGTCACAAGGCGGCGCTTCTTGCGCTTGCCAAATCCGAGGGAATAATAATCGGTGAAATATACGAAGAAATCGTTTCGGGCGATTCTCTTGCCGAGCGGCCTCAAATCCAGCGTTTATTAAAAGATGTGAGCGCCGAAAGGTGGGAAAACGTTCTTGTTATGGATATAGATCGTCTTGCCAGAGGTGACACTATAGACCAGGGAATTATAGCCCAAACTTTTCAATACAGCAACACGAAAATAGTAACCCCCCAAAAGGTATACAATCCAAACAATGAATTTGACGAGGAATACTTCGAGTACGGCCTGTTTATGGCGCGAAGAGAATATAAAGCTATAAAACGAAGGCTTCAGCGAGGCCGCGAGGCTTCGGTACGCGAGGGAAAATACGTCGGCTCGCGTCCGCCATATGGCTATGACCGCATAAAGCTCGAGAATGCAAAAGGCTATACTTTAAAAATAAACGATGAAGAGGCCACCGTTGTTCGGCTTATATTTGAACTTTATACATCCGGAAGGGTCAATGCCAACGGCACAAAAGAGCGCATAGGCGTATCTAAAATAGTAAGATATCTTAACGATTTAAATATTCGGCCGAAACGCCGCGAGACGTGGTCTCCCGCTTCGATTCGAGATATCCTCATAAATCCGGTGTATATAGGAAAAGTACGATGGAACTGGCGGCCGGTTAAAAAGAAAATGGAAAACGCATCGAAGCGTTCAGCACGGCCGAGAAATGATTTATCCTCCTGCATTATAGCAGACGGCTTGCACAAGCCTATTGTTTCGGTCGAGACCTGGGAGCTGGCACAGCATTATATGAAAGAAAATCCCGCCCGACCGGTTCAGATAAAAAATGCTGTCGCAAACCCGCTCTCGGGGTTGCTTGTATGCGGCAAGTGCGGTCGGAAAATGGTACGGCGTCCGTATGGAGGGAATCGCCCCGATTTCATTATCTGTCCGTACACCGACTGTAATAATGTAAGCTCTGCGCTCACCGTTGTCGAAGAACGTCTCTTGTCATCCATTAGGGCTTGGGCAACCGAGTATAGATTAAAATGGAAGCAGGAAGCGAAAAACAAAGACACGTCAGAAGCGGTCGTTTCGTCCGCTATCAACCAATTGAAGAAAAGTCTGAGCCAAAACGAAAAGAAAATAGATAAAATATATGACCTCCTCGAACAAGGTGTATATAGTCACGAAGAATTTTTAACCAGGTCAAAAAAGGCGCTCGAAAATTCAGCAGATATAAAACAACAGATTGAGACCCTCGAAAACGAGCTTAAGAAAAGTCAAAGACTTTCCGAAAGCTATAATATATTGCTTCCAAAGCTTGATCATCTGCTTGAAACATACAGCGAACTCACAGATGCCGAGAGCAAGAACGACCTTCTTAAGGAAGTTCTTGAAAAAGTCGTATATACAAAGGAAAAACGCATAACACGCGCATCCCACGGAGATAGCTTCTCTCTTGTTTTATATCCCAAAATACCAAAGTAAGAATAATTATTTGTGATAACCTCATGGTACAGAAGAGCTGGCACATCTTGAAATTGTGGGAACAATTGTGCGTCAGCTTGCCAGAAACGCAACAATCGAAGAGATTGAAAACAGTCCCTTCGGCGCATATTTTATGAACCACGGACGCGGCGTATACGCCGCAAACTCGGACGGAATGCCCTTTGACGCGCTTGCCTTTGCGGTTACCGCCGACCCGATTACAGACCTTGTTGAGGACCTCGCGGCAGAGCAAAAGGCGCGTACCGTGTACGATAATATCTTAAGAATATCGGATGACCCCGATGTTAACGATGTTATAAAGTTCCTGCGCCAGCGCGAGATTGTACATTTTCAGCGTTTCGGCGAAGCCCTCGACCAGCTTCAGAATAAGCCCAAACCCAAAATGTGCTGCGGAATGGACACAAACAAAAAACAATAACTTTGAAAAATCGGGCTGCTTATCATTTAAGAAAAGCAGCCCGCATTGATGTGACTCCAAAAAGTCTAACTTTTGGGGTCACATCACATTGTATTTTATTGTTTTTTATATATTCATCGGGGACACTCCACAAATATACTTCAAGCTTTGAAACATCTGCGCCCTTTTCGGCAACCTCCGCCTTAAACTCGTCAAACAGTTTTAATCCATTGCAATCGAAGCAATATGTTCCGTCGGGGTTACCCTGAATGATACCCAAGGCAGCAGCGTCAGCTACATTATCGTAATACCAATCTGTTGACACAACATCTGAAAATTCTTTTGCTGTTCCTATTTTAAAATTATCCAATGAGCCTCCGACTGTTTCCGCGCTTACCTGCGGCGTCAGCATTGTTACCGCTAACACCTATGATACCAGTACCCGATACCGTCCTCTTCAATTTTTCCTTTTCCATATTCTTGTTCCATCCTTTCGTATAATAAAAAAGGTGTGCAGCCCTTGAACCAAGAGCCACACACTAAAAACGCAAACTCTGTTTCAAAGGTTGCTACACACTTTTTTATTATAACATTATTTTTACTTCATAAACTCATACATACCGTTGTATTTTATTCTTCATCATAAGGCATTTCAACCGCTGTATATGTGTGATTGACAGCGGGCAGAAATTTTTCGATTATTTCAGACGTTTTCATTCTTAAGCTTGATGTGTTTATGCAGGGGTGACAGCCGATAAACTCGCCTTTCAGCACGTCTTTGTCTATATAAAGGCTTACTTTATTCTCTTTATCATTCATAAGCCCCAGAATGCTGACCGATCCCGGAGTTACGTCCAAAAATTCTTCCATCTCTTCGGGCGGACCGAAGGAAAGCCGCGAGCTTCCCGCAAGCTTTGAAAATATTCTTGTACGGTACGGCTTATCCGCCGGCATCATCAGCAAATAGAATCTTGTCTTTTGACGGTTACAAAGAAACAAGTTTTTGCAGATTACTACGCCAAGCTTTTTATCTATCTCGTCACAAGCCTCCATTTTTCCTGCCGGGGTGTGGTCTATGCGACAATACTCGATTCCCAGGCTGTCAAGCAGGTCATAAACCCTTATCTCCTTTGCAAGCCTTCCGCTTTCATCGCTCGGTCTGCCGTTATATAATTCAGTTATCATAATTCTCTCCTATCCGATAAATGGGCGAGCCGTACGGCCCGCCCATTTTACCTCCCGGCATCAGCCGCCGAGATATGCTTTTTTTATTTCATCGCTTTGGGCAAGCTCTTCGCCCGTGCCCGAAAGCTTAATGCGTCCCGACTCTAAAACATACGCTCTGTTGGCTACTTCAAGCGCCATTTCGGCGTTCTGCTCAACCAAAAGAATCGTTGTTCCTGCCTTGTGAAGCTCTTTAATAATGTCAAATATCTGCTGAACCAAAATAGGCGCAAGACCCATTGACGGTTCGTCAAGCATCAAAAGCTTGGGTCTGCTCATAAGCGCGCGTCCCATAGCAAGCATCTGCTGCTCGCCGCCCGAAAGAGTGCCCGCAATCTGATTTTTACGGTGCTTCAGCCTCGGAAAGCGCTCATATACATCAGCTATACCCGCCTTGATATTAGAGCTGTCTGTGTACGCGCCCATCTCAAGGTTTTCCTGAACTGTCATCTGAAGAAAAACGTGGCGTCCTTCCGGAACGTGGGCGATTCCCTCTGACACAAGCTTATATGCGGGGGTTTGTGAGATATCATTATCCATAAAGCTTATACTTCCCGTTTTTGAACGAAGCAAGCCCGAAATGGTTCTCAGCGTAGTTGTCTTACCCGCGCCGTTGGCGCCGATAAGCGCGACAATCTCGCCCTGTTTAACGTCTAAAGAGACATCCTTAAGGGTGTGTATCTGCCCATAATAAACATTTATATTATCAACCTTTAACATATCGCCCATTATTTTGCCTCCTTCTTCTTTCCGAGGTACGCCTCTATTACCGTCGGATTGGATTTTATCTCTTCAGGAGTACCCTTAGCTATCACTTTACCGTGATCCAATACACATATACCCTCGCAGATATTCATAACAAGATTCATATCGTGCTCGATAAGCATAACCGCGATATTAAAGTTGTCTCTTATGCGTCTGATATTTTCCATAAGCTCGGCTGTCTCCGACGGATTCATTCCCGCGGCGGGCTCATCAAGCAGGATAATTCCCGGGTGTGTGGCAAGCGCTCTTGCAATCTCCAGCCGCCTTTGCGCTCCGTAAGGCAAAGAACCCGCTTCTCTGTTTGCCATATCTTCCATTTTAAAGAATGCTAAAAGCTCCATCGCTTCATCACGTGACTTCTTTTCCGACTTTCTGTAACCGAAGAGCCTTGTCACGGACGAAATAAGCGGCTGTCTTATAGAATTGTGCAGACCAACCTTTACGTTATCCAGAACCGACATATTTGAAAAAAGTCTTATATTCTGAAAAGTTCTTGCTATACCCATTCTGTTTACCTGTTCGGTATTTTTTCTTGCCGTTGACTTACCGTCAAGCATTATTGTACCTCTTGTCGGCTGATAAACATTTGTAAGCAGATTAAATACCGTGGTTTTACCCGCACCGTTAGGGCCTATTAAACCCGCTATCTCGGTTCTGCCGACCGCAAGCGTAAGCTCGTCAACGGCGGTAAGTCCGCCGAAATCGATGCCGAGATGGTGAGTCTCAAGAATGGGAGTTTTGTCCACGTCGCGTTCCGGAACAATCGACTTGCTCGGAACAGGTACCATTTTATCCTTATCCATTTGAAACCTCCCCCTCTCCGTCCGAATCACTGTCTTTCTTAAAAATTCCGACAATTTTACTTACAATAACCTTTGCCCTCGGGCTGTTGGTTGCAAGCATTACAAGTATAAGAACAATTGCGTAAATCAGCATACGATAATCAGAGAACTGTCTAAGCATCTCGGGCAGCATATACAAAAGCGTGGTTGCAATAATAGTGCCCGGTATATTACCCATTCCGCCAAGCACGACAAATACAAGTATCAGAATAGATGTGTTAAAGTCGAACTTTTTGGCGGCTATGGTTGAAAAGTTCAATCCGTACAGGGCGCCCGCCATACCTGCGATAACGGCAGATATTATAAACGCCGTAAGCTTATACTTTGTTATATTTATTCCCACAGATTCTGCCGCTATTCTGTTATCGCGTATCGCGGTGACAGCTCTGCCCGTTTTGCTGTTCACAAGATTAAGTACAACAAACAAAGCAAAGATAATCAGCAGAACCCCCGCAAAGAATGTGGCTATCTTATTGACCCCGACGGCGCCCTGCGGCCCATTCAGTATAATCTTTCCGTCCGCAAGGTTAAGAGCCTCGGCGCTTTTCATACTGAAGTGAAGTCCCGACCCGTCAATGCCTATATACAAACAGTTTATAATATTCTTGATTATCTCACCAAAGGCAAGCGTAACTATCGCGAGGTAGTCGCCCTTAAGTCTTATAACCGGAATACCTATAATCAAGCCGAGGACTCCTGCCATAATTCCGCCTATTATTATTGCAGCAAGCAACTTGACCGGGGCGGGAGCACCGCCCTGCATACAAGCAACGGTAATAACTCCGCTGAAGGCGCCCACGCTCATAAATCCCGCGTGACCGAGGCTAAGCTCTCCGAGGAAGCCTACAGTAAGATTAAGCGATATTGCCATTACTATATATGCGCAAATCGGTATCAGCAAACCGCTGATTTTGTTGTTAATCATATTCATTTTAAGCATCGGATACAAAATCGCAAACGCGACAATTATCATTCCGTAGCACTTAATGTTTGTCAGTGTGAACTTGCTTAATTTTTTTGTTTTATTCATAATCAACACCTCACACCTTCTCTGTAATTTTCTTGCCCAGCAAGCCTGTCGGCTTAACCAAAAGCACGATAATCAATACAGCAAAAACTATTGCGTCGGACAGCGCCGTGGAAATGTAGGACTTGCTGAAGATTTCTATAATACCAAGCAGAACTCCGCCGACCATCGCACCGGGGATAGAACCTATACCTCCGAAAACCGCCGCGGTAAACGCCTTTATACCGGGCATCGAGCCTGTTGTCGGCTGAAGCGTCGGGTATGCCGAACAGAGCAGGACTCCGGCAATTGCCGCAAGCGCGCTTCCTATTGCAAACGTAAGCGAGATAGTAACGTTTACGTTTATACCCATAAGCTCTGCCGCGTCCTTATCCTCTGATACGGCGCGCATTGCCTTACCCATTTTACTCTTTTTTGTAAAAACCGAAAGCCCGATCATAATAATGACGCACGCTATTACCGTTACAATCGATTCAGCGGTAATAATCAGTTTGCCATCAAAAAGCGAAATCGCATTGAATGTTACAAGCGACTTAAATGCCTTAGGATTGCTGCCCCAAATCAGCAAAGCTATATTCTGCAAAAGATAGCTGACACCGATAGCGGTAATAAGAACCGCCAAAGAGCCCGCGCGTCTTAAAGGCTTGTATGCAAACGCTTCGATTCCCACACCCAAAACAGTGCAGACTACCATAGCAAGCAGAACCGACAGCACAGGAGGGAACCCCAGATATGATGACGCACAGTAAGATATGTATGCGCCTACCATAATTACGTCACCGTGTGCAAAGTTAAGCATTTTTGCAATACCGTAAACCATTGTGTAGCCAAGTGCGATAATGGCATAAACACTTCCGAGGCTTATACCGTTTATCAAGTTTGAAATAAAAGTCATACTCACACCCTCTTTTCAGTTTCTTGTTCTGCGCCGTTTGTACAGACAAAAGTTATTTTACAATTTTCGTTTGGTCCGTTTCTGTTCTTTAAACAAATAAATGCGTTTTCCGTATAATCCGCCGGGAAACGCATTTATTTGTCTAAACGCCGGCGCAGCAAAATCAATCCGTAAAACGGTTAAAGAAGGCACTTAACCTAAAGCACCTTCTTTAACCATCAAAAACGGAATTACATACCTACATATACGCCGTTTTTAATTACCATACCCTTAGGCTCTTTTGAAATCTCACCGTCTTTTGACCAAGTCATTCCCGTACCGGTGATTCCGTCAATCTTGAAGTCTGCGCTTGTGAATGTATCAGCAAGCTTTCTACCGATTTCTTCTGCTGTCATATCGCCTGTTATACCTGCCTTTTTGCAGCCTTCGTAAATTGCATTTACAACATCATAGCCGTCTGCCGCAAACTGGTTCGGGGTTTCTTTGAACTTATCATTATACTTCTTAACAAAGTTCTTTGTAGCTTCGTCCTCAGCGTCAGCCGTAAACGGTGTAAGAAGCATTACTCCCTCTGCCAAAGACTGGTCAAAGCCCTCAAGTGTTAAGATTCCGTCAATTCCGTCAACGCCAAAGAACTTAGGCTCATACTGCATCTTCTTAGCCTGTGTAAGGATAAGCGAAGCCGGTGTGTAGTATATCGGAAGATATACAAGGTCAGCGCCCGCAGCCTTAACCTCGTTAAGCTGTGAAGTGAAGTCGTTTGCCGAGTCATCGGTAAATGTCTTTACGCAAACAACGTTAAGTCCCTGATTCTGAGCCTCTGAAGTGAACTTCTGATAAATACCTGTTGAATATACGTCAGAGTTGTTATAGATGATAGCGATTTTCTCGCCTAAATTCTGTTCCTTGATGTATTTAGCCGAAGCAACACCCTGGTTAGGATCCGAGAAGCACATCTGGAACATAAATTCCTTATCCTTTACAACATCGGGTGCCGATGCCGAAGGAGTCAGCGCAAACATACCGTCTGAATTTGACTCTGCCGAAACAGCGATACAAGGCTGTGTGGTAACAGTTCCCATAGAAATCTGCATACCCCAGTCTTTAAGATTGTTATATGCGTTTACCGCTTTTTCCGCATCGTTTTCATCATCTTCAAACTTAAGCTCAAACTTAAGGTCGCCCTTTGCGTTTATCTCTTCAAGAGCGATTTCGGCGCCGTTTTTAACAGCCTGTCCGTATATTGCAGCCGCACCCGTCAAAGGTCCGATGCCGCCGATTTTGATGGTCTTGCCGCCATCACCCGACGAACCGCTTGTACCCGTTGTTCCGGCACCGCAGCCCGCAAGACACGCAGCAGCCATAACTGCCGATAAAGCTAAACTTGCAATTTTGGTAAACTTTTTCATTGCTCATTACCTCTTTCTGATATATGATATTTATTTTAGCCGTAAGGCAAAAATACAAAATTAATACTATCAAAAATATATCAAAATACATTGTAAACAGAATTAATATTTCCAATGCACATTACGCAAAAGTAAAAACAAAAATTAAACTTATAATAAAATATCTTCTTTATAAATAATTTTTTAAATTTTACCACATTTTTCGGCATATGTCAAGAAAATCACTCTGTAAAATGTTACAATATTTCATCGCGATTTGCGCCCCAATCTTAACAATCTGTTAACAGATTGTTAATGTTTTTAAGTAAATATCGGGCGGCGCAACCCTTATATTAATTACTCGTAAGACCTTTCCGCCAAATCATATCCGATTTTATACACGTCTCCCGCGCCCATTGTAATAAGCATATCGCCGTCTTTTACATTTTCTTTCAAATATCTCTCAGCCGCCTTCATATCGCTCATATAGACCGCCCCGGGAATTTTTATTGCCAGGTCGCACGAATGAACCGTACCGTCATACTTCTCTCTTGCCGGGTATACGTCGCATATCAAAACCCTGTCGGCAAGGGTTAACACCTCGGCGAACTTATCAAGCAGCGACTTTGTGCGGCTGTACGTGTGCGGCTGAAATACCACCCAAAGCTTATTTATCTTCATCGCCTTTGCCCCCGTCAGAGTAGCGCGTATTTCCGTTGGATGGTGAGCATAGTCATCGATTATTTCGCATCCGTTGACCTCGCCTATATGTTCAAATCTGCGCTTTGTTCCCGTAAACTCGTGAAGCCCCTCTTTTACCGCGCTCATATCTATACCCAAAAAGTCTGCCGCTGCGGTAACGCCCAAAGCGTTAAGCACATTATGACTGCCCGGCACATTTAATTTAATGTCAACGATTTTTTCACCGCGACGGTACACCGAAAATTCGGCGCAATCTCTCTCGTCATACTTTATCTCTTTTGCCAAATAATCTGCACTTTCATCATTTATTGCATATTTTATCACTTTTCTATCTACATTTTGCACAACTTGAGGAGCATATTTATCGTCAGAACAAACAATATTGCATCCAAAGGGCGATGTAAGGCTTGCAAATTTTCTAAAAGATGATATAATATGGTTAATGCCACTAAAATAATCAAGGTGGTCTTCCTCAACATTTGTTATAATCGACAAAAACGGTTTAAAGTGTAAAAAGCTTTCAACATACTCGCAGGCCTCAAAGGGCAGATAGTCTCTTTTGCCTATGCGATAGTTTCCGCCGATTTGAGGAAGCTCTCCCCCGACTAAAATGGTGGGGTCGGTATCAGCCGCAAGAAGTACAAGCGACAGCATCGAAGTAGCGGTCGTCTTGCCGTGGGTACCCGCTACAGCGATAGGGTATTTATAAAGTTCCATCACCGCACCGAGAAGTTCTGCCCTCTCTATCGTCCGTATGTCCAAAGACCGCGCCGCCGCGAGCTCGGGATTGTCCTTGGCAATCGCTGCGGTATAGCAAACCAAATCGGGGTTTTGAATATTTTCGGCACACTGACCGATATTGATTTTTGCACCCATTGCTTCAAGCTCATCTGTCAATTCCGAACGCTTTGCGTCCGAGCCCGATACGGTATAACCAAAATTTATAAGCATTCCGGCAAGACCACTCATACTTATGCCGCCAATGCCAATCATATGAATTTTGGCTCCGCACGGAAGGTCCGACATTGAAAATTTACTCATTATAAAAACCTTCTTTCAAAAATTATATACTTTAGAGAATAATTAAAAAATATTATATTATAACTTATCTACATAAGTAGCCGCAGCAGCGGCAAGGAGGATTTGAAATGTTAATAACTGACATCAGAGTACGTAAAATCAATTCAGAGGGGAGAATGAAAGCGGTTGTATCCGTAACCTTCGACGATGCCTTTGTTGTTCACGACATTAAGGTTATCGAAGGTCAGGACAAGCTCTTTATTGCTATGCCCAGCCGCAAAACTCCGGACGGAGAATTTAAGGACATTGCGCACCCGATTAACGCCGAAACGCGCGAGCTTCTTCACAGCAAGATTCTTGAAAAGTATCAGGAAGTGCTTGAGGCTCCGGAGGAAGCCGTCGAGGTTTAATGTACAGAAATTAAATTTCAAAACTTTAAGGGATTGCGTATATATGCAATCCCTTTTTAATCGGGAATCACTTTTTTATTCACCGTTTTTCTTATTATTTCTATCACGTTTACATTGCCCATACTGCCGGCAATGGTCATTCTGGTCAGGCTTTCGATTCCCTCGGACGGGATATTTACATCATAGTCTTTTTCTGTGGTCTTGTTATCTACCAAAAGCTGAACCGCGTATCCCGAATTTCTTGCCTCTTGCTTTACCTCTTCGTTATAATCGCCGTAAGGAAAGGCAATCATATCGCATTTATGCCCGAGGTTTTTCTCTATATCGTACTTCGACTTCCGCAGCTGCCGCATTTGCTCGCCCGCGTTTACGGTTGTCATTCCTACGTGGTCTGCCGTGTGCGACTGAATCTCTATCAGTCCGCTTGCCTCCATCTCGCGCGCCTGCTGCCACGTAAAATGCGAATAGTGAACCTTTCCGCCGTCCGCCTGTTCGCCGACGGTATCCGTCACGACAAAAATGGTCGCGGGTATCTCAAGCTCTTTAAGTATGGGATACGCAATCTCATAATTGCTTGAATATCCGTCATCAAATGTAACCACAATCGGGTTCTCGGGCAGGGTTATGCTTCCGTCGTCGCACTTTACATACTCTATATATCTGCGCAGACTGATTGGGTTATAGTGAACCTTAATTGCCGTCATATGCAGGCGGAAGTCATTGGGAGAAATATGGGATATCGACTGTTCATCGGTAAATGTCTCGTTGGTTATGTGATGGTATAAAAGTATGGGAACTTTTACGTTTCTCTTCTCCTCACGCCACTTTTCAAGCTCTTCGTTTTTCTCCTGCTGCTCGGGCGTCTCTTTTATTCCGTCCGCGTGTTTTAACCAGTCGGGTACCTCCGACGCGGCGGAAACACCTACCGTGCCGAACGCAAGGGTTCCCGCAAGCGCGGCGGCAAGCAGTTTAATAATTCTTCTTTTCACAATCCGTAAATATCTTTCCTGCATTATCAACAAACTCCTCATTATTTTTTGTCCGTATAAGCCAGCTTATTATACTTTCGGTAACGTCTGCCGCGTTTCTGTCCGCAAACGCCCTGCGGATTCTCCACATTGTCTCAAGTTCTTGCCTGTTCAGCAAAAGCTCTTCTTTTCTTGTGCCTGACTTTGCTATATCTATAGCGGGGAAGATTCTCTTTTCCTGAAGTCTACGGTCAAGATGAATTTCCATATTGCCCGTGCCTTTAAACTCTTCAAATATGACATCGTCCATACGGCTTCCCGTCTCTATAAGCGCGGTCGCAAGAATTGTCAGGCTTCCGCCCTCCTCTATATTTCTCGCCGCGCCGAAAAATCTCTTCGGTCTGTACAGCGCTCCGGGGTCAAGTCCGCCCGACAGAGTTCTGCCTGTGGGCGAAATGACAAGGTTATACGCCCGCGAAAGCCGCGTTAAGCTGTCAAGCAGAATAACAACGTCCTTCTTATGCTCGACCAAGCGTTTTGCCCTTTCAAGCACTATTTCCGCAACCTTTGCGTGATTCTGCGGCTCTTCGTCAAAGGTTGAGAATATTACGTCGCCCTTTATGCTTCTCTGCATATCAGTAACTTCCTCGGGGCGTTCGTCTATCAAAAGAACAATCAGCGAAACATCGGGGTTGTTCTTTGTTATACTATTTGCAAGACTTTTTAAAAGGGTTGTCTTTCCCGCTTTCGGCGGCGCAACGATTATGCCTCTCTGTCCCTTTCCGACGGGAGCAACCAAGTCTATAAGCCGCATCGCATAGTCCACTCCGCCGACCTCAAGCCTCAGCCTCTCCCTCGGATAGATGGGCGTTAAATCGTCAAACGACTTTCTGTGTATGGCAACGTCAATCGGGTCGCCGTTTACCTTCTGCACGTACAAAAGCGCCTGATAACGCTCTCCCTCGTGCTGCATACGGCTGTTGCCTATAATGAAATCGCCCGTTTTTAGGTTGAATCTTCTGATAAGATTCTGCGATACGTAAACATCATTTTCGCCCGACTGATAATTGTTGCTGCGCAAAAATCCGTAGCCGTCAGCCATAATTTCAAGCACGCCGCTCATAAGATTTGTCTTTCTTACGGGGTCGCTGTACTGAATCGTATCCGTGCCGCGCGTCTCGCTTTGATAATTATTATCGTTATATTTTTTATTTTTCTCGTTCTGCCGCGATTTATTCGTATCCGCCGACTTGTATTTTTGTCCTTCGCTTTGTCTTAAATCCGCTCCGTTATTACTGCTTTGAATGCTACTTTGACGGTTTTCGGATTTAGTCATTTTGAAGTTTTCGTTTTTACTTCCGTCATCTTCCGCCGATGTAAAAATTTTTTCGGACTTTCCGGCGATTTCCGATATTTTTTCAATAAGCTCCTGCTTTTTAAATTTGGTAACGCTTTTTATTCCAAGCTCCTTCGCCTCCTCGCGAAGCTCGGTAAGCTTCATCGCATTTAGTGTACTTAACCGAGATGAATCCATTCACATCTTCCCCTTTAAAATTAAAATAAATCTGAATATCTCTTTACTTCTTAAAACTATCCGTTCCGCCGCTCAAAAAATTGCAAATCGGATTTTGAACATACATTGCCTTTGCAAGAGATGAAGATTCTATTGTATAAATCAAATAATTGTTTTCCGTCTGCGTAACCGCTGCACCGATAAGCGCAAGCAATACATAGATAAGCACAATTGCTTTTACCGTGCCGATGAACATTCCCGCCGCCCTGTTTACAAGCCCGATAACCGGAAGCTTTGAAACAACATTAAGTACTCTTGCGGCAATGAATATTATCAGCCGCGCGGCGGCAAGCACAATTACAAACGACAGCACGTCTATCACAAACCCCGTAAGCTGCGCCGACATCTGCCCCGCGGCAGCGTCCGCGCCCGCGGAAACAGCTGACTGAACAGCCTTGGGAAGCATAGCCGTTTCTTCTGCCGCCGTAAGATTAAGCCTTTGTGAAATGCTGTTAAAAACGGCGTTGTGCACAGGCGAGGCATTGAGCAGGTCAGAGACCACAGGCCTTAATATGTACGCCAGAAGTATAGACGCCGCAAGCGACAAAAGACCCACGGCTGACCTTATAAAGCCGCGTCTCCAGCCATGCGCGGCAAAACCTACGATTATCAATACCAAGACTATATCAGCGGTATTGAGTGCTCCTGCAAAATTCATAACTATCCGCCTATCTCAGCGTAAGGCATTCCGCCTGCGAAGTTCCTATCACAAGCACGCGCCTTCCGCCGGGGAATAACCCTATATTTTTTATATCGTGTTCTACGGTCACCGCCGCCTTGCCCTTGCCGCGCTCGGTCACGCGGACAATGCCCTTTTGCTCGACCACTGCCGCTCCTCTGCCTCTTACATCAATTGCGCGTATGTCGCCCGACGCGGTGTAGCTGCCTTTTAACTTTCCGCTGTACGAATACATCTCAAGCACGCTGTTGCCCTTGTTGTCAACCGTTACAACACCTATTCGGTCATCGCCGCCGATACAGTAAAGGGACGGATTTTTACCCGTCAGCGAAATATCAAAAAGCTGCTTTCCGCCGCGGCTGTATGCCGCTATATGACTGTCGGTAACCGCGACAAGCTTGTTGGCTGACGCAAACCTAACGCTTGCCGTCACCTCGCCCGCTCTGTCCGCCGATGCGATAACCTCTCCCTTTCCCGTGTCGATAATCTGTATTTTTGTATCGGTATCTCCGCCGCTTGTAACAAGCTGAGCTACCGCTATGTATCTTCCGTTATCGGTTGCGGCAACATCGGTTACATATCCGCTGCCGCTGTTCCAGACATAAATCTCGCGGCCGCGGCTGTTAAACACGGTTACTCTGCCTTTATAGCCATCTGTATCGGTTGCAAAGACCGCATAACCGTTTTTTGTAATCTTGCCCGAAATTATATCGCTGCCGAGCTTATACTCGTTTTGAAGCTTTCCGTTTTTATAGCTTGCGGCATAGTGATTCCCCGCAAGGTCGGCAAGCAGAAGATAACTGCCCTCTGTCTCTGCCATAGGCTGGGAAAGCTCTTTTTCTATATTCCATTTTATTCTTCCCTTTGAATCAACCGCCGACGCTCCGCGGTTTGAATACGCTATAATATTACTGCCCGACTGCAATATTTTACAGCCGTCGTTTGTATCAAAGGCAATGCTGACATCTGCCGTTCCGCCCGCCGTAAACGAGGCAAATACAGCCGCGATAATTAAAATCACCGCTAATATAACCGCAGCGGCTGCCGGGCGGTATGTGATTCTTCTGCCGCGGATTTTTAAAACCGCTTTTTTAGACAGAACAGGCACGGCGCTGTTTTTAAAAGACACAAGCCCCGCTTCTATTCTTTTTATATATCTATTTTTCTTCACGTCGGTTCATTCCTCCTTTAATACTTCAGTAATAAACTTTTTTAAGAAAAAGCCCCTCGGGCGGCGCGGTAAGTCCGCTTTTCCGCCTGTCCCGACTCTCTATAATCCGCGGGATGTCCTCGGGCTCAATCTTCCCGAGGCCTGCCTCGGCAAGCGTCCCCGTTATAATTCTGACCATATTGTAAAGATACGCGTCTGCCTCAACGGTGACCCTGATGAGGCTTTCAGTCTCGCCGTCACTTGTGACCGAACAGTTCTTCACCGTCCGCACGGTTGTTTTCTGGCTTCCGCCCGCCGCCATAAACGCCGAGAAGTCGTGTCTGCCCTTAAAATACTTTGCGGCGGCTTTCATTCTTTCCACATCTATGTTATATGGCAAGTGCCAGCTGTACGCCGAGTAAAACGGATTTATAAACTTGCTGTTCCATATATTATATACGTACATTTTACCCTTTGACGAAAATCTTGCATTAAAATCCGCGTCCGCCTCCCACGCTTCAACCGCCGTTATTCCGCGGCTAAGCCGATAATTTAAGGCGTACGGAAGCTTTTCGGGCGGAATACTTGTATTTGTCTTAAAGCTCATTACATAATCAAGCGCGTGCACCCCGGCATCTGTCCGACTGCACCCCGTAACCGTAATATCCTCTCCCGTCAGCTTTGACAGCGCCTCTTCTATGACCTGCTGAACGGTCAGCGCGTTTTTCTGGAACTGCCAGCCGTGATAATTTGTTCCGTCATACATCAGGCGCATTGCTATGTTCTTCATCTCTGTTTCTCCCATCGACATTTTTTATGCCGCGATGTTTAAAGCTATTACCGCTGCAAGCATTATTACTGCCGAAAGCGCGGCAAGCGCGTCTCTGCGCTTAAACCTAAGCTCGTGCAGACTTGTTCTGCCGTTTCCCCCGCTGTAGCAGCGGCATTCCATCGCCGTTGCAAGGTCGTCGGCGCGTCTGAAGGCGCTGATAAACAAAGGCACCAAAATCGGTATCATCGCCTTGGCTCTCTGAATCAGGCTTCCGTTTTCAAAATCCGCACCGCGCGCCGCCTGCGCTTTCATAATTTTATCCGTCTCTTCCATCAAAGTCGGGATAAACCTTAAAGCGATAGACATCATCATCGAAAGCTCGTGCGCAGGCAATCCGATTTTGGAAAACGGCTTGAGTAATCTGTACATTCCGTCGGTCAATGATATGGGCGCGGTGGTAAGCGTAAGCAGCGATGTGCCGAGAATCAGAAACGTCAGTCTGAGCACCATAAATGCGGCAAAACGCGCACCTTCTCTTGTTATCTTAAGCGCGCCCGCCTGCCATATTACATCTCCGCCGGTCAAAAACAGGTTAAACAACCCCGTTATAACTATAAAAAGCATTATCGGCTTAAGCCCCTTTATGACAAACACGGGAGGTATTTTTGACAAAGCCACGCTTACGGCAATAAACGCCGCAAGCACAAGATACCCCCAAAAATTTTGAACGCAAAACGTTATCGCGATATATGCAATCATAACCAATATTTTTGTTCTGGGGTCAAGCCTGTGTATGACCGTGTCCCCCGGGAAGTATTGCCCGAGAGTTATATCCTTCATCATAGGTTGTCCCCCCTTAATGCGTCCGCTATGCAATAAACAGCGTCGTTTATCGTATATATTCCGCTGCGAAGCGGCATTCCGAGTTTGCGCAGCCCGTCCGCCACACGCGTCACCTGCGGAACGTTCAAGCCGATTTCTGACAGTCTTCCGGCTTTTTCAAACACCTTTGACGGCGTGTCAAACATCTCTCTTCTGCCGCCGTTCATAACAAGAATCCTGTCCGCAAGCTTTGCCACGTCCTCCATACTGTGCGACACAAGCAGAACCGTCATATTCATTCTCTCGTGCATATCCTTTATTTTATAAAGAATTTCGTCCCTTCCGCCGGGGTCAAGACCCGCTGTCGGTTCGTCCAGAATCAGAACCTTCGGTTCCATCGCCAAAACCCCCGCGATTGCCGCGCGGCGCATCTGTCCGCCCGACAAATCAAAGGGCGACTTTTCCAAAAGCTCGGGCGGAAGCCCCACAATGTTTGCGGCAAACTCTACCCTGCTTTTTATTTCATCTTCATCAAGACCCATATTTTTGGGCCCGAAGGCAATATCCTTAAACACCGTTTCTTCAAACAGCTGATACTCGGGATACTGCATAACAAGCCCCACGTCAAAGCGCACATCGCGAAGCCTGGTCTTTCTATCCGTAAGCGTATATCCCGCAATCTCGATACTGCCCGAGGTCGGCTTAAGCAAGCCGTTAAGCAGCTGAATCAGCGTTGATTTACCCGAGCCCGTGTGACCGATAATGCCGATAAATTCGCCGTCGTTTATCTCAAGATTTATATTATCGAGGGCGGTCTTTTCAAAAGGCCCTCCCTGCATATAAACATAGCTTACATCTTTAAGCCTTATCATCAGCTGTTCACCTTATTTCTCCATAATTTTTCAATCTCTCTGACACAGTCTTCAACCGTCAGGACAACTCCGTCTATGTCAAAGCCCGCTTTTTTCAGTTCCGCCGCGAGTTCGGTTGCCTGCGGCGTGTCCAACCCGAGAGAGTGAAGCCTTTCAACCTGCGGAAAGATTTGCGCGGGCTTGCCGTCCATTACGATTCTTCCGCTGTCCATAACTATTACGCGGTCTGCCCGAACCGCCTCGTCCATATAATGCGTTATTAAAACCGCCGTCATTCCAAGCTCGCGGTTGAGCCTTTTTATTGTTGTTATTACCTCTCGTCTGCCCGCGGGGTCAAGCATTGCCGTCGGCTCGTCCAACACGATTATCTCGGGCTCCATCGCCAAAACCCCCGCGATGGCAATCCTCTGCTTCTGCCCACCCGAAAGCATATGCGGCGCGTGCCTTGCAAAAGCCGACATATTCACCGCGGCAAGCGCATTGTCAACGCGCCGCCTTATCTCCTCCCGCGGGAGGCCGAGGTTTTCGGGCGCAAACGCCACATCGTCCTCTACAATATTTGCGACCATCTGATTATCGGGGTTCTGAAACACCATTCCGACGCGGCGGCGGATATCAAAAAGCTTGTCCTCGTCGCTTGTATCCGTTCCGCATACGCAAACTCTGCCCGAGGTCGGCGTAAGTATCGCATTTAGATGCTTTGCAAATGTTGACTTTCCCGAGCCGTTATGACCCAGAACGGCAACAAATTCGCCCCTTTCAATATCAAGCGAAATGCCTTTTAAGACCTCTGTTACCGCATCGGTTTCTTCGTCTTTATATTCAAATATAAGATTTTCGGCTGTTATTATTTTATCCATTGTATTCCACTCCGATTCGGCAAGTTTTAGGCTATCTCTCCCAGCGCGCGCTTAAGCCGCACGGCAGAACAAGACCTCCGTTTTCTATCGGCAATCCCACCTCGTCGGCGCTGATATGTCCGCCGAAGCGTTTTTTGACCGTCAGCTTATATATATTCTCGATTACACTTTGGGGCAGACCCGTTGTATACGAGTTTACAAGAAAGAATATGGGATTATCCGTTAAAAGCTTTGTACATAAATCGATTAAATCAAAAATTTCGTTTTCTATTTTCCAGACCTCTCCCCCCGGTCCTCTGCCGTATGAGGGCGGGTCCATTATTATTCCGTCATACTTGTGTCCGCGGCGAAGCTCTCTTTGGGCAAACTTCTTTACATCGTCTACTATATAGCGTATCGGATGTTCCGAAAGTCCCGAAAGCGCGGCGTTCTCTTTTGCCCAAGCAACCATTCCCTTTGCCGCGTCAACGTGACAAACCCTTGCCCCCGCTTTTGCCGCTGCAACGGTCGCTCCGCCCGTGTAGGCAAACAAATTAAGCACGTTTATCTCTCTGCCGCTTTGCGTCTCTGCCTTTATCAGCCGCGAAAACCAGTCCCAGTTTACCGCCTGCTCGGGGAAGAGTCCCGTATGCTTAAAACCCATCGGCTTTATGCCGAACCTTAAATCTTTATAATTCACCGTCCACGATTCGGGCAGTTTGCTAAAACATTCCCAGCTTCCGCCGCCCGTTTTGCTGCGGTGATAGACTGCGTCTGCCTTTTTCCACTCTTCTCTTGACTTATCCGACCGCCAGACTATCTGAGGGTCGGGACGAACCAGAATTTTATCGCCCCATATCTCAAGCTTTTCCCCGCCAGAGCAGTCAAGGATTCTGTAGTCCTTCCATCCGTCCGCAAGAAACATATGCCTCACCGTCCATTTCTCTATTCTGCTTCAATTGAATAAACCGACGCTCCGCATTCGGCATACTTTGTTATTATATTTGTTGATGTTCCTGCGCCCAAGAACTTATTGGCAGCCGTATAGAATCCGTTGCTGCCCGACTTTCCGCTGAACTCGACCGTAACATAAACATTGTACTTCTCCTGCGGGACAGCGTCTTTAAAGCTTCCGTCAGCCATATTTACTTTAAACTTGCCCTCGGTCTGCTTTACGTCAACAATCTCGCCTATATATTCTTTTGAAGTTTTGTCATACACGGGTCCGCCCTGCTTAAGCGCGTCAGCCGTATATTCTCTTACATTCTTTACAAGAAACGTACATTTAATCTTTTCGCCCGATGAAACCACCACATTGGACTTGCCCGAAAATCGGCTTGCGATTCCCGCTATCAGCACTACTATAATCAGTACCGCCAAAATATCAATAACGCTTATCTTTCCGAAAAGCTTTCCGTCTTTGTTAATAATCATTGTTAATTCTCCTCCTAATTCGGGATTACTCAGCCGAAAGACCGATTGCATAACCGCTGCCTGCCCAGCCTCTGCTGCTGAGCACCGCGTTTTGCCCCACTCTTAACGCAACTCCGTCAACCTTTACAGCCGAATCCGATTCCGTTCCGATTGCCGACATAGTAACCTTTATGTCATACTCATCGGGCACGGGCGAGCGAAGAACTCTTCCCGTCTCTATATCGTATCCGTCCGTCTTTGCCGGCGAGATCTCTACCGCCGTAACCTTCATATTTGCCTTATCCTTTTCGCCTACCATCACCGCGTCGCCCTCTTTGATAAGATTCAGCATATTCTCTCCTTTTCCCGTCAGCTCTACAGTATAGGTAACGGTGACATTCTTCTCCGATGACGAAGCCCCTCCGCTTCGTCTGCCGCCGATAAAGTATATCCCCGCCGCAGCGACAAGAATTATCGCTATTATCAAAAACAAGTCCATACCGTTGAATCTCACTTTTTTCTTGTTTTCCATAGTATTCATTTCCTTTCAGCCCAAATGATTATTTTTTCTTTGCAAGCACCGCCGTGTAAACGCCCTCTATTGCTTTTGCGTATACATCCGCGGTAAATTTTTCTTTATATATTTTTCTGCACGCGGCACTCATTCTGCTGTACAGCGCCTCATCGCAAAACAGCATTTCCAAATCCTTTGCAAGCGTTTCCGCATCGTGTGTGGGAGTTAAAAATCCGTTTACTCCGCTTTTAATCACCCCGGGATTTCCGCCGAAGTCGGTAACCACCGCCGGCTTGCCGAGGCTCATTCCCTCAAGCAGGGCAAGGCTTGTCGCCTCGGTCCCGAAGGAGCAGTTGACCTGCACATCCATCACATTCATAAGCGGCTCTACATCATTTACAAAGCCAAGCATAACCACTTCATCTTCAAGTCCGCTTGTCTTTATCTGCTGCATTATCTCGTCCTCAACATCGCCCGTTCCGGCAATCAGAAACTTGAACTTTAAGCCTCTGCTTTTTAAAATTTCCGCCGCTTTTACAAAATACTTATGTCCCTTTACCACATTAAGCCGCGCCGCCATAACGGCAACCTTTTCTCCCTCGGCTATATTATACTCGGCGCGAAGCTCGGTAAGCTTTTTGCCGTCATAAGGCTCAAGCGCTTCAACCCCGTTTAAAATCACGTCAATCTTCTTTGGGTCAACCCCGGTAACAACTATATTTTCCTTCGCCGCCTCTGCGACCGCTATAATTCTGTCAGCCGTATGGTTATTTATAAACCCGTTTACCGCCTTGCCTATCCCGTGACACAGCTTATCGGGCGGGGGGAAAACGCTGTGCCGCGTATACACCGTCTTTATTCCGCAAAGCTTTGCGGCGATTCTTGCCGACATACTTGCGTGAGTATGGACAATATCGGGCTTAATCTGTTTAAACAGATTAACAAGCCCCGACACCGCCTTAAAATCAAGAGATTTTTCGGCAAGGTGCTCTGCCTCATACACCTTTATGCCGAGGGCCTCTGCCTTGGGGCGAAGCAGGCTTTTCTTCGGCAGAACAACGCAGACGTCAAAGACCTCTCTGTTGAACGTTTTTAAAAATGTAAGTATGCACTTACCCGCGCCGCCTATATTTGAATCAGACGACACCTGAACCACTTTTATCATATTTCCGCCATCCCCCTTTTCTGCTCCGCCGCGTACACGCACGCTCTTCCCATAGCAAGCACGCACCAGAAGACAAGCATTACTCTGTAATTATAAAAACAGTTGTCAAACATACCCTGTAAAAGAAATCCGCATATTCCCGCAGACAGCGCCGTCATTACCGTTGACAGAGAATCTCCCTTGCCGCCTGCCTGATAGCCTGTCATAACTCTTCTTAAAAACAGAACCGCTATTATCAAAAATACCGCTATTCCCGCAATTCCCGACTCAACCAGAATCTGCAAAAACAAATTATGCGAGTGCGGTGCCACTATTCCGTTATACGAATAAAACGGATAAACCTGTGTAAACGCCTTCTGTCCCATACCTATTCCCGACAGCCAGAAGTCTTTTATCATCGCAAGGGTTCCCATCCATATATACACACGGTAAGATGTTGACGAATCCTCCATATTTCCTATACTTGAAAATCTGTTTATGATACTCTCGGGCAGAATCATAGGTATTATCGGCAGGGCAATCAAGCCAAGCCCCCACAGCTTTCCCGCCGCGAATGTAATGAATATGGCTGCGGCAGCCATAATGCCTATCCAGCACCCGCGCGAGAAGGTGAGTATCAGCGCGCCGAACATCAGTGCCGAAACCGCCGCGTACACAACCTTTGCCTCAAACCGCTTGTTTACCCACATAAGCCCTACCGATGCGGGCAAAACAAGAAGAATATATTCGCCGAGGACGTTAGGGTTACCCAATGTTGAATAAATACGCATCTTTATATCGCTGAACATTTCCTCGTCCATCCACGCCTGTGCAGTATCCCAGCCGAAGACGTATTGAGCCACCCCGTACAGGCACACCAAAAATCCCGAAAGAACAAACACCGTCAAAAGATTCATAAGAAGCTTTTTTGTATTTACAGTATTTATTATCACAAAATATATAGATATAAATACAAAATATATCGCCCATATGCTGAAGCTGTTCATCATCGCAAACGAGGTAATCGCGGCAACGGCATAAACACCGAGAAAGACTATTATAAAAAAGCCTATTCCGTCAAACTTAAACTTAAATCCTTTATGGGTTACGGAATATAGGGCAAGCGAAAATATGCTGAGCAGTGCAAGACCCACGTCCGCCATAGTAGGCGCAACGGGAGCCGCAAAAACCACAAAGAACACCCCCGCGGACGGGAACTTTAACACAAGAAAGACCGCCGCAAAACCGATAATCAGCGCAGGAGCAAACAGCGGATTGACCCAGCCGCCCAAAAGCCCCGCAGCGGCTCCGAAAAATACCGCCGAGAGAAGCCTTTCCTTTCCCCTTGTATATCTTTTGTCGTACCAATTAAAGTCGGGTTCGATTCCGAGCAGTCTGCATATCAGCCCTGCCGCCGCCGAGCCTTTAAGATAATCCGTTACATTTACATCAAAGAATGTTAAAACCGCCCCGAGAGCCACTCCGCCGAGCAAAACCCAGCCGACCTTTTGGTGACCCGCCATCTGACCGAGTATAAGCCCCGCCGATGTAACAAAAAGCAGATATCCGATAAAACGCAGATTGATTGCAAGCAGATTGTTCAGATACTCGCGGCACAGCTCAAGAACCGAGCTGTTCTCTATCGCCTCCGCAAGCCTTGCTCCGAACTTCTTTTGCAAAAATTCCAAAAACGTGAAAGGACTGCGGACTATTCTCCCCGCCACGGTCTTCTCCAATGCGCCCTCTTCCGTATGAAGCCGCCTGAACCACCCCGCTATACGGCTTTTACGCCACGCATCGGAAATCCCTTCGTACACCGCTTTTAAAAATTTATATATAAGGCTGTTTTTAATCAGATTCCAAATAAAAAGCCACGCCGCCTCAAAGCAGCCGATTGAGTTGTTCATATTAATCTCTCCTTTTTACGCACTATCTTTTAGCCAAGGCTTTAAGCCTGTCTGCCGCAGTGCGGACTTCATCTACCCTTATCACATACGCAAGAGCCGCGTAAACCGCGGCCGCGGGAACGGCGCAGACGCAAAGCCTTATCAGGGTCATCACCGTGCCTCCGCCAAGCGCGGACGCAAAGATATCAACCGCCTTTGCCACAGCAAACGCAGCCGCCGTACAAATCAGAATTTTTACAAGGTTTATCACAAACGCGGCGGTGATAACTCCCTTTCGCCGCCTGTTTATCATAAAAAGCAGACACGCCGCAATCGCCGTTGAGCTTACCGCGCTTGCAAGCGCAAGACCGCCGACGCCCATTTTAAGTATTCCCACCAAAAGCGCCGCCATTGCAAAATTTACGATAATTCCTATAAGCGAGGTTATCATCGGCGTTTTGCCGTCCGACAAAGCGTAAAAACTCTTATTTAAAACCTCGCATATTGCATAGCCTATCATTCCGAAGGAGTAAAAGAATAACGCCCCTCCCGTAATCGCGGTATTCTCTGCGGTGAACTCTCCGCGCTCGAACACAACGCCTATAATCGGCTTTGAAAGAGCCAGAAACAGAGCGCAGACTATTCCGATAATCGCTGCGATGTAACCGACCGACATTCTTGTCATCTTTGCAAACTCATCGCCGCTTTCCGATGAGGCAAGCCGCGACAGCTTGGGAAAGATAAAGTTTGTTATGGCGTACGCAAACACGCCCACCATTATAATATATATCTTGTTCGCCCAGTTAAGAGCCGAAACCGCTCCGTCGCCCAGACTTGAGCCGAAGGACATATTAATCACATTGCAAAGCGGCTGAACCCAAGAGCTTATCAGCACGGGCAGCGCAATAAGCGCCGCTTCTTTGATGCCGCTGTCTTTTAAGTTGAGGCAAAACCGATAACGGCAGCCGAATTTTATGAGATAAGGAATCTGCACAACCAGCTGAAGAGCCCACGCAATCAGCATAGAAACTGCCACGCCGAAGAGCCCGAATCTGTCTCCGAAGACAATCAGATACACAATCATAATTCCGTTTGACACAACGCTGATAAGCGAGGGTATCGTAAATTCGCCGAAGGACTGAAGGATTCCCACCGCCACATACGCTGCCGCGGTAAATACGATTGACGGAAACAGTATTCGCAAAAGCGACGCCGTTTCCTCAATCTTTCCGGGAACCTCGGCATAGCCGGGAACCATCAGGCGCACCAGCGGCTTTGCAAATATCATACCCAAAACCGCGGCGGCAAGCGCAATCAAGCTGACTATCGTAGTAAAGTTATCGGCGAACCTAAGCGCCTTTTCCTTTCCTTCTTTTTCTAAATATTTATTAAAAATGGGGACAAACGTAGACAAGATGGCAACACCAAGCACCATATCAAAAAACAAAAGCGGAATCTGAGTCGCCGTGTTTATCATATCCGACTCCATTCCCTGACCGTAAAGCCTTGCCACAAGCATTTCTCTAAGCAGACCCATAACCTTTGCAAGCATAATTATGACCGCCATAATGCTTATGGTTGCCGCCGCTTTGCCGCCCCGATTCTTCTTTTCAGACATCTGTTTACCGACCTTCCGTAAGCCGCGGCAAGTTCTTCAATCATACGATATTTTGCCGCATACTATATTAACTCAATTATAAGTATACAACAAAATTATAAAAAAGTAAATACCCCACGTAAAAAGTTACAGAAATTTAAAATTTATACTGCTTTTTCTCACACATACCGACTTGTCCGCATACTATAATATCGGGCGGACAACCGTCCGCCATAATAAAGAAGGGAGATTTTTATATGGCAACCTTTTCAAACACAGCCACCCTGTCATATAACGGCATTACAACATCCTCAAACACAACCGTAGGCGAACTTTTAGAGCAGCTGTCAATCAGCAAAACCGCAGTAAGACCCGAATATTCGGTCGGCGATGATATAACCTATATTATCAGCCTTACAAACTCGGGCACGGCTGCCCTGACCGACATCACTCTGACCGACAACCTCGGTTCGTACACGTACGAAGGTCTGACCCTTACCCCTCTTGATTACACCGATGACTCTGTACGTTACTTTTCGGACGGGATTCTTCAGCCCGCTCCGACCGTAACCAAGACGGACAACGGTATTGAAATAAGCGGAATAACCGTTCCGGCGGGCGGAAACGCGGCAATAATTTACGAGGCTCTTCCCAACCGCTTTGCCTCACCCGAAGCCGACGGAAAAATCACAAACACCGCTCTGGCACGCGGAAACGCGGTTCAAAGCGAAGTAAGCGCGTCCGAGACGGTAAGCGCCTCTGCGGACGCAAAGCTTTCCATCACAAAATCGCTTAACCCGACATCGGTTGTCCCCAACGAACAGCTGACCTACACCTTTGTTATCAGCAACTTCGGCAACACCGCCGTAACAGTCGATGACGACATCGTTATGACCGATGTTTTTGACCCGATTTTAAGTCCCATCACCGTCAGATTCAACGAGGCAACCCAGACCGAGGGCGAATTTTACACCTACGACGAAGAAACGGGCAGCTTTGCTACCCTTCCCGGTCGGCTGACCGTTCCCGCAGCCGAATATACGCGCGACCCGTTAACGGGCGAATGGACGGTTATCCCCGGAACAAGCACCGTTATAATCTCCGGCACGGTATAAGATAAAAACCCGGACAGGCAAATATCCTGTCCGGGTCTTTTAATCAACTTTAATTATTTGTTGATAAGTTCCTTCAATGCCTTGCCGGCTTTAAAAGTAGGAACCTTAGCGGCAGCTATTTTCATTTCAGCACCTGTCTGAGGATTTCTGCCTGTTCTTGCAGCTCTCTCTCTTACTTCAAAGCTGCCGAAGCCAACCAGCTGAACCTTATCACCCTTCTTAAGTGCGTCCTCAACCGCGCCCGTGAAAGCCGCAAGAGCAGCCTCTGCATCTTTCTTTGTAAGGCTTGCATTTTCAGCGATTACTGAAATTAATTCCTGTTTGTTCATTTCAAAAACTCCTTTGAATAAAAATAAAATATTTATAATAATGCGGAATTTCGTTAGCATCTTTTATATAGGCCGGGAGCCGCTTATCCGGTTTTTCTGACTTAATAATCTCCTGCCATGTAGATTTTGAGATATCGCCATCTATCACATGGTCTTTATATCCCGGCACAACTTCTGTATGTTTTGTTCCATCTGCATCCGTCCAGCTTCTGGAAATCGTGACCGTAATGGACTTAGGTCTGCTACCATCCATATTTCGGAAATCTTTCCATACCTTATTAATGGTCAGATTTACATATTCATCACAT
>ERZ773108.1046-NODE-1046-length-29581-cov-6.361105_pt1 | contig 29581 bp, 25 predicted proteins | sample MGYA00580570_ERZ773108 | MGnify/ENA primary metagenome ERZ773108 (study PRJEB29015, sample SAMEA2737840) | human gut metagenome | biome: human gut; feature: human-associated habitat; material: faeces | place: China | collected 2012 ...
ATACTTTGTGTATGAATTAGTTGGCTAATTTTATACTATTTACTGAATGTCCCTAAGTAAAGTTGCCTATGTGGGTGAAATGAAAACAGCTGATTGTATGGTAGAAATAGGAGCGTTTCAGAATTGTACGTCTTTGACTTCCTTTGCATTTCCTCAAAGTCTTTCTGAAGTTCAAGGATGGACTTTTGTAGGTTGCAGAAAGTTGAAAGAAATAATCCTTCCTAAATAGGTGAAGAAAGTGGGAGACCAGGCGTTAAGAACAAACTCTACTGTAGAAACAATTACTTTTGAGGGAGAGGAAGCTCCGGAACTTACAGGTAATCCATTTCCATTTAAGGAGAATATACTAAAAATAGTGGTCCCCTCAGGCAAATCGGAGGCCTATAAAGCGAAATGGAGCTCTTATGAAGGCTATCACTCCAAGATAGAAGAAAAGTCCTGAATAAGTCATATTAAAAAAATTACAGCGTGTACGAATTTCCTTGTGAGTTCGTACACGCTGTTGTTTTTTTAATACGAAGCGCTGGCTTTGATACCTGCTTCTTCTACGAGGCTTGCTATGCGGTCTAATTCTTCCTTTGTCGCTTTTTTAAGCTTTTGGTCGGGAGTTTCCCGGTCGATGGTATAAATCATTACCTGGCGAGGATTTATTTGCTTGACTACTTCCAGCCAGGGAAGTACGTATTTATCGGAGGTGTTATCCACATCTTTTCCGTCTTCCGTGGTACCTTTCATGAAAATAGTCTGAATAATCAGGTTCCCTTTGAATGCTTTCAGGCCTTCAATGATGTTTTCCACCTCATAGTGTCCGGTAGGGCGGTCCACTGTCCGGATGTAGTCCATGTCCACGGTATCCAGTTTCAGAATATTGTTGTCCACTTTGTTGAGTGCGGCAAACACTTTCGGGTTGTGGATAAGGGTAGCGTTGCTTAGTACGCTGACTTTAGCATTGGGGAAATATTTGTCGCGCAGGGCCAGTGTATCTTCAATAATCTCTGGAAAATAAGGATTGGCAGTCGGCTCTCCGTTGCCGGCAAAAGTCAGTACATCTGGAAAAGGACCGTTTTCTTTCATCTCGGCCAGACGCTTTTCGAGTGCTTCACGTACGGCTTCACGTGTCTGTACCTTTTGTTTGGGACGGAAATCCTTGTTGTATCCACATTCGCAATAGATGCAGTCGAATGTACAAAATTTACCGTCTCCCGGAAGCAGGTTGATTCCGAGGGATACGCCGAGTCGGCGGCTATGGACGGGGCCGAATATAGGGGCCGGATAAATAATGGTTGACATAAGCGTTACAAATTATCTTCCTCTTACAATTTTTTTGATGTCATTCAGTTTGTTTAGAGCTTCCAGCGGTGTCAGGTTGTTTACATCCAGGTTCAGAATCTCATCCCTTATCTGGCAGAGTACGGGGTCATCCAACTGGAAGAAACTAAGTTGTATTCCGTCGGATGCAGACTGTTTGCTGGGCTGTCCTTTGGCTGAAATACCTTCCTGACGGTTTTCCGCTTCCAGCTGGTGCAATATTTCGTCGGCACGTTTGACAATGGATTTCGGCATACCGGCCATTTTGGCTACGTGGATACCAAAGGAATGTGCACTTCCGCCTCTTTCCAGCTTGCGAAGGAAAATGACTTTGTTGTCCACTTCTTTGACCGATACGTTGTAATTTTTTATGCGTTTGAACTGAGCTTCCATGTCGTTCAGTTCATGGTAGTGCGTCGCAAAGAGGGTACGTGCGCGGGCTTTCTTATGTTCATGAATATGTTCCACGATAGCCCATGCAATGGAAATACCGTCGTAGGTGGAAGTTCCTCTTCCCAATTCATCAAAAAGCACCAGGCTTCTCGGAGAAATGTTGTTGAGGATATTGGCTGCCTCGTTCATTTCAACCATGAACGTAGATTCTCCTACTGAAATGTTGTCGCTGGCACCTACACGGGTAAAGATTTTATCTACAAGGCCGATGTGTGCACTTTCGGCAGGGACAAAGCATCCAATCTGCGCCATCAGGGTGATGAGGGCAGTCTGTCGGAGCAAAGCCGACTTACCGGCCATGTTCGGTCCGGTGATAATAATGATTTGCTGCTCTTCCGTGTCGAGATACACATCGTTGGCGATGTACTTTTCTCCTGGCGGCAATTGTTTCTCAATAACCGGATGACGTCCCTGACGAATGTCAAGCACATCATCATCCACCACATTCGGACGGATGTATTTATTGGCGCGAGCCACGTTGGCAAACGACAGCAGGCAGTCCAGACGTGCTATCTGTGTGGCATTGATCTGGATGGCAGGTATAAATTCGGCCAGTTCACAAACCAGTTCGTTGTATAACTTGGTTTCCAGAATCAGAATCTTGTCTTCTGCTCCCAGAATCTTTTCTTCGTATTCTTTCAGTTCCTGGGTAATATAACGTTCCGCATTGACCAGTGTCTGCTTACGAATCCATTCTGCAGGAACTTTATCCTTGTGGGTGTTACGTACTTCGATATAATATCCGAATACGTTGTTATAGGCAATCTTCAGGCTGGGAATGCCGGTCAGTTCGCTTTCTCTCTGCTGTATCTGCAACAGGTAATCTTTTCCGGAATACGCAATTTTACGAAGCTCATCCAATTCGGCATTTACTCCGTCGGCAATCACGCCCCCTTTGTTGACCAGCAGGGGAGGGTCGTTCTGAATTTCTTTAGCTATTTTATCACGAATGGATGCGCAAAGATTGAGTTGCTCACCGATACGGCGCAAGCTCTCGTTATCTGCATTCAGGCAGGCATTTTTGATGGGCTCAATAGCTTGTAAGGCCGTTTTCAGTTGTACGACTTCTCGAGGAGAAATACGTCCTACGGCAGCCTTGGAACAAATACGCTCCAAATCGCCAATCAGATGAAGTTTCTCTTCGACGAATTCCTTGAATTCCGGCTCCCGGAAAAAGAATTCCACCACATCCAGACGTTCGTTGATAGGTTTGATTTCTTTCAACGGGAATACAATCCAGCGTTTCAGCATTCTGGCTCCCATCGGGCTGATGGTGTGGTCGATAATATCCAGCAGGCAGGTACCGCCTTCATTCATGCTGCCCACAAGTTCCAGACTGCGTACCGTAAATTTATCCAGGCGTACGAAGCGGTCTTCTTCAATGCGTGACAAAGAAGTGATGTGTCCAATCTGGTAGTGCTGGGTCATGTCAAGATACTGCAGGATGGCTCCGGAAGCAATGATGCCGTTATGAAGATTTTCCACTCCGAAACCTTTGAGGTTTTTGGTTTCGAAATGCTTCAGTAACTTTTCCTTTGCAGACGTTTCATTGAATACCCAGTCTTCCAGTTCGAACGTAAAGAATTTGCTGCCGAAGTTTCCTTCGAACATGGGTTTCTTTCCGCGTTCAAAAAGCACTTCTTTGGGCGCAAAATTATTCAATAGTTTGTCGATATAGTCAGTAGGTCCTTCGGCGGTAAGAAATTCACCGGTAGAAATATCCAGGAAAGATATACCACAGGCCGTTTTTCCGAAATATACGGCAGCCAGGAAGTTATTTTCCTTGTAAGAAAGCACATTGTCGTTGATGGCTACTCCCGGTGTGACCAGTTCCGTAATTCCGCGTTTGACAAGCTTTTTAGTTGTCTTCGGATCTTCTAACTGATCGCAGATAGCGACTCTTCGTCCCGCACGAATCAGTTTAGGTAGGTAGGTATCAAGTGCATGATGGGGGAAGCCCGCCATCTCCACCGTTTTGCTTTGACCGTTGGCACGTTTTGTCAAGGTGATTCCTAAAATCTCAGCAGCTGCTACAGCATCTTCCGAGTAAGTTTCATAAAAGTCGCCACACCTGAATAGCATGATGGCATCCGGGTGTTTTGCTTTCAAGTCGAAATATTGCTTCATCATCGGGGTCAGTACAACCTCATTGTCTTTTGCCACGGTTCAGTCCTTTCTTTTTTAGTTAATGATATTCCTTGCAAAGATACTTTAAAAGGCCGAGATAGGAAAAGATATTTTGAGGGGATAGGATTTTAATTCGGTTTAAAAAATAAAAAAAGGGGAAAGGTGGAAAGAGGAAAAATATTTAGCTTTGCAGAAACTAAATATGAATGGAATATGAAGGAAATTAGTGTGTCTGAATTGCAGGACAATATGTTTGATGCCATTGGCAAAGAGTGGATGCTGGTGACAGCTGGAACACAGGATAAATTTAACATGATGACCGCCAGCTGGGGAGGAACTGGTATTTTATGGGGAAAACCAGTTGCTTTCATCTTTATTCGTCCGGAACGTTATACATACGAGTTTATTGAAGAAGGAGATAAGCTGACCTTGTCTTTTTTAGGAGAAGAGCATAAAGATGTACATAAAATCTGTGGTTCCAAATCAGGCCGGGATATGGATAAAGTGGCTGCTTCAGGCTTGAAACCTTATGTGATGGAAGATGGAACCATTTCGTACGAACAGGCGCGTCTGGTCTTGGTGTGCAAGAAATTATATGCAGACATGATTCAGGAGGATAAGTTTGTGGATAAGCTGTTAATAAACCGTTGGTATGGTGAAGGTCATGGTAATTTACATAAGATGTATATTCTTGAAATACAACATGTTTATGTGAAATAACAGTTTATAAACAGGTTGTGAATAATAAAAAACCGCTTTATGAGAAATTTGCTCATAAAGCGGTTTTTCTTGTTAGAAAAATAAGACTTATTCTTCCGCATCTTCAGGTGTGTCCGAAGCATCTTTTTTACTTGGAAGAATGCCTAAAATCTTCTGTTTCTCTTCCAGGTGACTGGCGTACAGTCCGTCGATGATACCGTCGGCAAGTCCGATTACAGGTACATAAATATGCGTAGCATGAATAATGTCTGCAATGGTCAGGAATATATTGCCAGCCGGAACGATTACGTCGGCCCGGTCGGGCTTGAGCTGGTATTTTTCCATTCGTTCTTCTACAGAGAGCTTGTTCAGGCTTTCATGCAGTTTGTGCAGTACTTCCACCGTAATTCGCTGTTTTTTCTTGTCTTTCTTTTCAGCCAGACGATAAAGTTTGTTGATGTTTCCACCTGAACCGATGATGTTCGTACCGGGATATGAAATAGCCAGTTCCTGCATATCTTTTTTCAGCCGTTCCCATTCAGTTTCCTTTACGGCATTGTTCAGAATACGCACCGTACCGATGTTGTACGAACGGCTGCATACGAGTTCTCCTTGCGAAAGCAAGTTGATTTCGGTACTACCTCCACCCACATCTACGTACATATAGTTTCCGTTACGGTCTTCCATGCATTCAATGTGGTTGTTGTATATCATTTTGGCTTCTTCCTGTCCGTCAATGATTTCAATGCGGATTCCTGTTTTCTTTTTGATGCGTTTGATAATATCTTTTCCGTTCTTTGCATCACGCATGGCAGAGGTGGCACATGCACGGTAGTCTTCCACATCGTAGATTTTCATCAGGTGATGGAACACTTTCATCAGACGGAGCATGTTCTTTTCCTTGGTTTCGGAAATTTTCCCCATCGCAAATACGTCAAATCCCAGACGCAGAGGGACACGCAAAAGAAGCACTTTTGAAAAGAAAACCTTTCCTTGTTCGTCTTCTTCTACACATTTGATGAGCAATCTCACTGCATTCGAACCAATATCAATGGCTCCATAGTACGTCTTGCAGTCTTTTAGCATATTGTCCATAATATCACTTTAAGTTATTGTTCATTTTCGGCCAGGTAATAATTGTAGAGCGCTTCTTGTGAGCGGAAAGGAGCTTCTTCCGTTTCTTCACTCCAGAACAGATTGTCGCCTGCGCCGTCTACTATACGTCCCTGCAGGGTATCCTTCAGACCGTATTCTACAATGCGTTTCATTTCTCCCTTAATGGCCGGATCGTAGACCGGAGTAATCACTTCAATGCGGTGATCCAGGTTGCGAGGCATCCAGTCGGCAGAACCTAAGTATATCTTTTCTTCTCCTCCGTTGGCGAAGATGAAAATACGTGAATGTTCCAGATAGCGGTCGATGATGCCATGAATCCGGATGTGTGTGCTGACATCGGGTACATTGGTAATCAGTGAACAGTTGCCACGTACTACCAGGTCAATATCTACGCCTGCTTCCGAAGCTTCATACAGTTTTTCCACCATAATCGGGTCGGTGATGTGATTGATCTTTATCTTAATGTAAGCAGGTTTTCCGGCTTTCTTGTTCTTTATTTCATTGTTGATTAATGTCACAAACTTGTTTTTCATCTCATTAGGTGAAACAAGCAGCTCCTTGAACCGTATCTGAGTGTAAGGACGCTCAATGAATTCGAACACCTGATTTACATCTTTCACAATTTTGGGATAAGCTGTCATCAACATGCAGTCTGTGTACATTCTGGCATTTCCTTCATGGAAGTTTCCGGTACTGATACAAGCAATATCCGGTCCACTTTTCATCTCAATGTGTGTAATCTTGGAGTGAACTTTCAAGCCTTCTACACCGAAAATCACCTTGATGCCGGCATCCTGCATTTTCTTTGACCAGTTGATGTTGGATGCTTCGTCGAAACGAGCCAGCAATTCAATGACTACGGTTACCTTCTTTCCGTTACGGGCTGCTCCGATAAGGGCTTTTACTACCTTTGATTCCTTGGCCAGACGGTAGAGCGTAATTTTAATGCTGGTTACCTGTTTGCTGACAGCTGCTTCCTGAAGCACACGGATGAAGGAGTCGAAATTATGATAAGGCACATGGATAAAGCGGTCTTTTTCCTGAATCTTTTTCAACAGACTCTCTGGTCCGTCAAGTTCTTTTTTCAGGATAGGAGGCCATTTCGGATATTTCAAGTTGCTGTGTCCACAGTCCGGAAATTTCATTAAGTCCTTGTGGTTCTGGTAACGTCCACTTTCAATTACCGTGTCCAGGCTGTCGAGTTCAAGCTTTTTCAACACCCTTTTCAACAGGTCTTTCGGCATGTTGTTATCATATATTACGCGAAGAGGTTCTCCTTTTTTACGGCTCTTTACCCCTTTTGAAATCTTTTGAAGTGTACCGGTGCGCAGGTCGTTGTCAATTTCCATTTCCGCGTCGCGGGTAAACTTAAAGGCATAGGCTTCGTATTTGTCGTATCCCAGTCCTTCGAACACCAGCGGAAGACAGCAGCGGATGACGTCGTCCAGATACATCAGGTAACTTTTGTTTTCATGATCTGGTAGTTGCACAAAACGTCCGCAAATATTTACCGGAAGTTCCAGAAAAGCATAGTCCGCCATCGGCTTGTTGCCGTTCTTGCTTACCTTTACAGCCAAGTAAATATTTTCATCGTTTTCGTAATCCAATAACTTAACGGCTGAGAACCATACGGGCACAATAAGTCCATTCAGCTTTTCTTTATAGAAAGACTGGATGAACTGTAGCTGTTCGGGAGTAACCTCTGAATTGGATACCAGATAAATATTTTCTTTTTTCAGATCCTCTGTCACACTGCTTACAGCTTCTTCGTAATCCTTTACGTAACGTGCGTTCAGTTTTCCGATTTGCTTAAGCAGTTTTTTTGCTTTTTCTCTTTCCTTGGCAGCCGATTTGTCCATGCATTCCGCAATGCGGCTTTGAGAAGCTACTCTGACACGGAAAAACTCATCCAAGTTGTTGGAATAGATGCCAAGAAAGGCCATTCGTTCCAGCAATGGCACATGACTTCGGGTTGCTTCCTGCAGGATTCTGCGGTTAAAGTACATCCAACTGATGTCTCTTTCCAAATAAGGCTTTTCTTTTTTTCTATTTCTTGTTACCATAAAATCACTTTTTTTGCAAAGAAAATGATTTTATGTTACAATATGATTTCAGAACGATTATTTAGATTTTTTTACACAAACTCCTCTACCAGATACATTCCTTGCAGGGTATTTTGCGGAGCAAATCGCTCTATTTCATTCAATATGATGTATTCTGCCGATTTCACCCATTCTACAAACAGGCGGTTGGGCTTGTAGTTTTGAGAAAAACGCAGCAAGTTGCTCAAGTTAAAATTGTGGTCGATGATGCCTGCTCCGTTCTGCATAGCATCGAAAGCATTACACTCTTGTTCAATATGGGCTGGTACCATTAGGATGGGTTTTCCTAAATACATGGCTTCGCATACCGATTCGAATCCTGCCGTGCTGGCGTATGCTTTGCAACCTGCCATCTGGCGAAGAAACTCTATATCGTCAAGCTGGTAGAAAGAAAGCGTGGAGTCTATTTTTTTCACAGGTTCTTCTTCCCAGTGGTCCCAGAAAAAGCGGAGAGGAGTATCCGGATGTTTTTTATGCCAGTTCAGAATATTTTCAGAGAATCCCGCATTCAGCATATATCCATGGATGTAGTCACCTGGTTTGCTTTCTTGAAGCAGTACATCTTGTCGCAATAAAGGAGGAACCACACTGATGTGCTGATGATTGTCTTCCGGCATGGAGCGGAAGGAGAGGGCCAGTTTTCGTGAGGAACCCAATGCAGTCAGTCGTGTAAAGAAATTCAGGAAAAACAGGCTGCATTTGTTCTTTTTGGGTAATTTGAATTGGTTGTGAAGGAACAGGTACTGATGACCGATACAGATTTGAGGAACTGCCGGACGGAAAAAGAAATAAGTCAATCCTGTTAATAATTCATAGAAATTGATGACCAGTTCGGCACCGGTTTCTTTGATATGCCGGTTAATGTAGCATATACTTTCTGCATATTCCGGCACTTTCAACAAATTATATAAGATGCTTCGTGTCAGGTTTACCCGTTTGTTGGCGTGGGTAGACAGGAAATTGGGGCTGATAAACTGTTTGACAGGAGCCTGGATGTTCCGGATAAAAAATCCCGGAAGTCGTCTGGATTCACTTTTTCCGACGAGTACTTCTACCACTTCGTGTCCGTTGCTTCTAAGCAGTTTCTCCATCGAAATGGCTTGCGTGAGGTGTCCTCTTCCTTCTCCCTGAACAATAAATAAGATTTTCATGATGCGATAGGTATTAGCGGTATGACATTATTTTCTTCAGGTTTCGTAGCCTGCTGTTCCAATTCGGTGTAATAGATTACTTTCCATTCCCCGTTTTCATCTTCAGTAAGTGCCGACATGGTTTCTACCCAGTCGCCTGAGTTCAGGTAGTGTATCTGGTCAATCATGCGGTTTTCCGGGTGGTGGATATGGCCGCAGATAACCCCTTCACACTGACGGCTTTTCGCGAAGTCTACCAATACGTTTTCAAAATCAGAAATATAGGATACGGCAGATTTTACTTTCTGCTTGATGGCCTGTGAAAGTGAATAATAAGGTTTTCCTTTTCTTACGCGATAGCGGTTGTACTGGCTGTTGAGCCACAGCAGGAGCGTATAGCCTATATCTCCCAGTTTGGCCAGCCATTTCATGCTGGTAGTTACCTTATCGAACACGTCGCCATGTGTTACGAAATAATGCTTTCCATTGCTTTCCAGTATGTAATCTTTTGTAATGGTCAGGTTGGCGAATTGAAGGGGAGCAAGATTGTCAAGAAAATCGTCATGATTGCCACGTACATAAATGATTTCCGTACCGTGTTTTTCCATCATTTTCATGATGATTTTAAAAAAGTGCGTGTGTTCCGCTTTCCATTTGCTGATGCCGGATTTCTGCAGATGCCATCCGTCTATGATGTCACCGTTCAGAATCAGTCGTCCGCAGTCTACTCTACTAAGAAAATCACTGATTTGGTTTACTTTCGAATGGGTAGTTCCCAAATGAATGTCCGACACCACAATGGTCCGGTAATAAGGTCTTTCTTTCATGCTTCATGTTTTTCTTAACGCTGTACAAAAGAAGGGAATGTATATTACAAGGGTATGACTGTCAAATGAATAACTTGTTTCAACAGGCGAGGAGACGGGCAAGAAGAAAGCCATTCCTGCGTCCCACAGAAATGGCTTTTGAGAAATGACTAAATATCGGCAATTTACTTACAATGTGCGTTTTTTCAATATAGTATCAGGCTATATCTTCCATGTAGAAAATAGAATTGAATTCATTGTAGAATTCTTCTGCCGCGGTTTCCAGGTTTTCCAGCGCTTCTTCTTCAGTTTCACCGTATGCAAAGCATTGTTCATGATTGCACAGGTAAGCGTAATATTCACCGTCGGGCGTACATTCTACTACATATTTGTCTGCAACTGTTTCCATAATAATCTCCTTTTTTAAAGTCTGCCCAAAGGTCCGTGTTTTTTATTACAGAAAAGTTGCTATGTAGTTACGTTTACATGAAGTTACGTGTCTGTATTACAAGTTACAAAATAATGAAACGAAGAAAGGTACGCTGAGGTTAATCAGAATACCATGCAGAATGGCCAGCGGAATGGCATCTTTTCCGGAGTATTTGGTGATGGCGGCCAGCAGAATGTCGGAAGAGCCGATGCCTGCCGCCGAGATGGGAGCCAGACGTCCGAAATATTTCCGGATGAAAGGTGCACCGACCAGTGCGGTCATTTCACGGAAGATATTGGCCAGCAAGGCAATTGTTCCTAATTCCGTGGCTACTTGCAGTCCCATGCTCGGTGTCTTGAGCTGTGTGATGAGGACTGATGAAATGGAATAATACGCAAATCCGCTGCCTACAGCCATGCAGTCGAATACACTCCACTGGCTCAGAATAAAGCCGGCGATGGCAGAGAAAAGAAACGTACCTGATACGGTAGCAATGGGGACGAGCAGCATCTTGAAATTAAATTGCGCGACAAATCCTTTTAAATCTTGATTACCTCCTAAGTTCATTCCTAACAGGAGCATCAATACATAAAGTACTTTTACTGACATTTCATGAATGTCGAATCCGATGGTATAAAAATAGCCGATGAGGCATCCCATCAGGAAAAATATCAGAATCAAAAGACTACCCTTCACGGTTTACTCCTTTCTTAAAGAAAAAGTGAGACACAAGAAGAGCGGCTACAGAGCTTCCTAACAGACTCAGCATGGAGATGATGGCTGCCTGTTGGCAGAAATAACTCAGGTTGCCAATGATAAGTTTATTTGTTCCGATAGACAGTCCCAAAATAAAAAGTAACAGACAAACTACGATTTGTATAAGTACGGGTATCTTATGAATGCTTTGTTTACGGCGCAAAGGATAGCCTATAAGGACTCCTACAGCCATTATAGAAATAAAAGTGAACATGAAAAATTGTTGATTATAAAATGAAACATAGAAAGTTTTTCTCTCGCCAGGAACCCTTTCTAAGGCACGTTTGTAAAGTTAAATGACCGGATAGACCAGATAATTTTCATACTATACTTTCAAATTATAAGTTTTTGTGTGGGTGAAATCGTGCGCGAAGGTACGACTTTTCCCTGAAAGTCAGAAATTTTATGCAATAAAAAACTTTATGTATGATAAATAGCTAATATTATACGTGTTATTGTTTTAAATTATTGCTTTTTGTATGGTTTTAAATTGGTAGAAATAAGAATGAAAGTATAATTATATATGCCTTATTCTGATTGAGAACCTAGAAAAATCTCTATTTTACTATTAAAGTCGTTTCTTCTTCTGTTAAATTGAAACCAAACTAAGGAAAGTAGGATATAAAGTGCTTTTGTGTGAAATCTATGTTCCTGAGTTGAAAACATGAAGGTGATAGATATTATATGAAAATCACTTACATCTTTTATCTGCTGTATTATTTCAGATGTATGCGAAGATCTTGTTTGTATCAAATTATAATAAAATCAGGATATTAAGATGGATTTTGTTTGTTTTTTTATATTAAATAACTAAATTTGTTTTTAGTGATTTTCATTTTCTTATCTATTATTTTAAATCGTATTACAGATGGAAACAAAGCAGAAATTTTTGCAGTTACAATTTTGTACGCTGCTTGTAGTGTGTACGTTATTGCCCGATTTGGGGTCATTAGTGGGGTCATTAATTGGTATGCCAGACTTTGACATTCCGGTGTTCTGTTGCCAAATTATTGGAATTGTGGGAGGTGGATTAGCACTTTATTCGTTTTATAAGACATTGGGGAAAGAATTACCTGTACCTTTCCTGGGGCTTGCAGGTGGTGGACTTTTTATTGCTTTACTGACTTTGATTCCTAATACACCTATGTGGCTGGATTATGTGAGTCTGATAGCTTTATTGATAGCTGTATTTATGGCTAAAGGAAGTCTTGGTATTCAATGGAATAATCAGGGAAGTCAAGGGGCTTATTTTATCTTGTTAGCTATTTTGCTGCACGTGTATGACAGTATTGGGGATAATACATTGACAGCTATAGCTGCTTTGTTAGGATTGATTCTTTATCTGGTAGGACTGGGTAAGTTAAAAGCAAATCTTGATGCAGATGGAGCTAAGGGAGCTTCTCGTTTGAAAATTGCTGTAATCTTAGGAATTGTAGCTGTGGTATTTGGTTGGATTCCATTATTGGGAGGCATTATTGCCGGCATTTTGCTGATAATTGGTTTCATTTTCGAGTTCTTAGGATACGGCTCAATGAAACAGTCGGCTTCATTAGGAGCAGATGGTCAGAAAGGAGCTGGTTATTTGCGTAACAGTATGATTGTTTTATTGGTGGGAGCTTTTATTGACCTGTTTCCTTTAACAGGACTTATAGTGGGACTTATTTCATTGGTAGCACTTTGGCTTGTATTTAAAGGCTGGAATCTTATCCTTTTAGGAATGGAGGTTGAAAAGGAAGCTGAAATTGAAAATTGATAAATATTTAGATAGAAAAAGAAAAGCCCTAAGAGATTCTCTTAGGGCTTTTCTTTGATTGGTTGTTGGACTACCAGGATTCGAACCTGGACAAACAGAACCAAAACCTGTTGTGCTACCATTACACCATAGTCCAAACTTCTTGGTGTTTTCCTCAGAAAACGCTGCAAAGATAAGCGTTTTTATGAATACCTTCCAAATAATTTCTGACTTTTTTTCTGTTTCTGACGGGAATCCTTACCTTTGTTTGCAAAACAACTTAGCTTATGAGGAAAAAAATATTGTGCACATTGTTGCTGGGGACTACTTTTGCACATGCCATGGCGGTTACTCCGCTATGGATGCGTGATGTACGTATCTCTCCAGACGGAAAAGAAATTGTATTTTGTTATAAGGGCGACATTTACAAAGTGTCTGCCAAGGGTGGAGAAGCGGTACAGCTGACTACACAAGATTCGTATGAGTCGTCTCCGGTGTGGTCGCCGGACGGTAAACAGATTGCTTTTGCCAGCGATCGTTTTGGAAATACAGATGTGTTTGTTATGCCGGCTAATGGAGGTTCTGCCCGCAGACTGACTACGAATTCTGCTTCGGAAATTCCTTCTGCGTTTACACCGGACGGAAAGTTTATTGTATTTTCTGCAAGCATTCAGGACCCTGCCAGCAGTGCATTGTTCCCGACTTCTGCCATGACAGAACTGTATAAGGTTTCTGCAGAAGGTGGAAAAACGGAACAAATTCTGGGTACTCCTGCCGAAATGGTTTGTTTTAATGCGGCAGGCGACAAGTTTTTGTATCAGGACCGGAAAGGATTTGAAGATGAATGGCGTAAACATCATACTTCTTCTATTACACGGGATGTATGGATGTACGACATGGCATCGGGCAAGCATACCAATCTGACCAAGCGGGCAGGAGAGGACCGTAATCCGGTGCTTTCGTCGGATGGTAAGGAGGTTTTCTTCTTGAGTGAACGCAACAAAGGCTCGTTTAACGTCTATTCTTTCCCGCTGGATAATCCGGAACAGGTAAAACCGCTGACTTCATTCTCTACACATCCGGTGCGTTTCCTTTCTTTGGGAGGCGACGGTACGCTGTGCTATACTTATAATGGAGAAATTTATACGCAGAAACAAGGCGGAAAGCCAAGTAAGGTGAATGTGTCACTGACACGGGATGACCAGGAAATTCCGGTTACATTGAGCTATACTCGGGGAGCATCGGAAGCGGTGGCTTCGCCCGACGGTAAGCAGGTGGCTTTCATTGTACGTGGAGAAGTGTTCGTGACTTCTGTGGAATATGGTACTACCAAGCAGATTACGCACACACCTGAAGCAGAAGAAGGACTTTCTTTCGGGGCAGACAACCGTACACTGGTATATGCCAGCGAACGCGATGGGAACTGGCAGCTTTATAAGGCGGAAATTGAACGGAAAGAGGATTTGAATTTCCCGAATGCGACATTGATAAAAGAAGAAGTACTGTTGCCTTCGAAGACTGTGGAACGGATGTATCCTAAGTTCTCACCCGATGGCAAGGAAGTGGCTTTCATTGAGGACCGTATCCGCCTGAAAGTGCTGAATTTGGAAACGAATAAGGTACGTCAGATTACCGATGGAAGCACATGGTATGAATTGAGTGGAGGGTTTAATTATGCCTGGTCGCCCAATGGAAAATGGTTTACACTAGAATTTATTGGAAACAAGCATGATCCTTACACGGACATTGCCTTGGTCAGTGCAGATGGAAAAGGAGAATTAGTCAATCTGACAAATAGTGGTTATACAAGCAGTTCTCCGAAGTGGACAATGGACGGTAATGCCATTTTGTTTACTACAGAGCGTTACGGTATGCGAAATCACGCTTCATGGGGTTCACTGGACGATGTGATGATAGTATTTGTCAATCAGGATGCCTACGATAAGTTCCGCATGAGCAAGGAGGATTATGAACTCCAGAAGGAGCTGGAAAAAGAACAGGAAAAAGCTGCGGACAAGAAAGACGGAAAGAAAGAAGATAAAAAAGAAGATAAAGATAAGAAAGAGGAAGCCGACAAGGTGAAAGACATCGTGGTGGAACTGGAGGGCATTCAGGACCGCATCGTACGTCTGACTCCGAATTCATCGAGCATTGCTTCGGCCATTCTTTCAAAGGATGGAGAAAGCCTGTATTACCTGTCGGCTTTTGAGCGTGGATTCGATATGTGGAAGATGGATTTGCGTAAGCGGGAAACCAAGTTGTTGCACAAGATGGGTTCCGGCTGGGCCGATATGGAAATGGATAAGGAAGGAAAGAATCTTTTCGTATTAGGTTCAGGCTCCATGCAGAAAATGGATTTGGGCGGTGAGAAGCTGAAGCCTATTTCTTATCGTGCAGAAATGAAGATGGATTTGGCTGCCGAACGTGCTTATATGTATGATAATATGTGCCGTGAGGAACAGAAACGTTTTTATGAGGTGAATATGCACGGGGTAGACTGGAAGGCTATGACCGCTAATTATCGTCGTTTCCTGCCGCATATCAATAATAAGTATGACTACGCGGAAATGTTGAGTGAACTGTTGGGCGAACTGAATGTATCGCATACAGGTGGCCGTTATCGTCCGGGAGCAAAAGAAGCAACTGCCAGCTTGGGATTGCTTTATGACTGGAATTATACCGGAAAAGGCATGAAAGTGGACGAAGTGGTGGAAAAAGGTCCGTTCGACCGGAAAACTACACGGGTAAAACCGGGTGTGGTGATTGAAAAGATTGACGGTCAGCCGGTAGATGCTGATTTCTCTGCGTTGCTGAACGGAAAGGCAGGCAAGAAGATATTGGTTTCATTCTACGATGCACAATCAAAAGAACGCTGGGATGAGGTGGTGAAGCCTATTAGCGGTGGAACGCTGAGCAGTCTGCTGTATGAACGTTGGGTAAAGCAGCGTGCGGCAGATGTGGATAAATGGTCAAACGGCCGTTTGGGTTATGTGCATATCGAATCAATGGACGACGGCAGCTTCCGTACGGTATATTCCGATATTTTGGGTAAATACAACAACCGCGAAGGTATTGTGATTGATACCCGTTTCAACGGAGGAGGTCGTTTGCATGAAGATATTGAAGTACTGTTCAGTGGTCAGAAGTATCTGACACAGGTGATTCGTGGTCGTGAAGCATGCGATATGCCGAGCCGTCGTTGGAACAAGCCTTCTATCATGTTACAGTGTGAAGCCAACTATTCCAATGCACACGGCACCCCGTGGGTGTACAAACATCGCCAGATAGGTAAGCTGGTAGGTGCTCCGGTACCTGGAACTATGACCAGTGTAAACTGGGTACGGATGCAAGACCCGGATTTGATTTACGGTATTCCTGTGATTGGTTATCGTCTGCCGGACGGAAGCTACCTGGAAAACAAAGAGCTGGAGCCGGATGTATATGTGTTGAATGCGCCTGAAACAGTGGTGAAAGGAGAGGATACACAGTTGAAGGCTGCGGTAGATGAACTGCTTAAAGAACTGGATGCAAAGAAATAAGTGCTGAAATATCCGGAAGGATTGCTTTCCGGACATATCCTAAAGTACCGGTTGATTCACAAGGAGTCAGCCGGTATTTTTTTGCTCTCAGGCTTTATTTTCTGAGGTGATTTCCATCTCCTGCCAGTACTTCTTTGGCAGTACTCCAGTACTTCCTTGAAAGTACTAAAGTACTGCTTAGGGAGTACTGCAGTACTGGCCTGAAAGTACTGGCAACTTGACCCTTGCTGTTGGATAAAGAGTTATGGACGGAACTGTAAGACATAAGAAAGGCTGCCCCAAATTGAATTGAGACAGCCTTCCGGTATTTTTTCTAAAAGAATTTACTTGGCAATTACCAGATAATAGTTTTTCTTTCCGCGCTGTACGAGCAGGTATTTTTCATCCAGCAAGTCGGCTGTGGTAATTTCCTGGTCAAATGCAGCCAGTTTTTCTTTGTTCAAAGAAACGCCGCCGCCCTGAACCAGCTTACGCATCTCACCTTTTGACGGGAAGATAGCAGCCTTTTCAGTGAATAAATCTACCGCTTTGATGCCGGCTTCAATATCCGATTTGGCTACTTCAAACTGAGGAACGCCTTCGAATACAGAAAGCAAGGTATCTTCATCCAGTTTCTTCAATGCTTCAGAAGTAGCGTTTCCAAACAGGATGCCAGAAGCTTCTACAGCAGCGTTGTAGTCAGCTTCAGAGTGAACCATGATAGTTACTTCCTTAGCCAGACGTTTCTGGAGTACACGCAAGTGAGGAGCCTGTTCGTGTTCTGCAATCAGGCCTTCTATTTCTTCTTTGCTCAGTGAAGTGAATATCTTGATATAACGCTTAGCGTCTTCGTCGCTTACATTCAGCCAGAATTGATAGAACTTGTAAGGAGAGGTATATCGTGCGTCCAGCCAGATATTTCCTGATTCTGTCTTACCAAATTTACCACCGTCGGCTTTTGTAATCAGCGGACAAGTCAGGGCAAATACTTCACCTCCGTTAGTACGGCGGATTAATTCTGCTCCCGTGGTGATGTTTCCCCACTGGTCAGAACCACCCAGCTGAAGCTTGCAGTTTTTGGTTTCATACAGATGCAGGAAATCGTATCCTTGTAACAGCTGATAAGTAAATTCAGTGAATGAAAGACCGTCGCGTGCTTCTCCGTTCAGACGTTTCTGAACCGATTCCTTTGCCATCATGTAGTTCACGGTGATGTGTTTTCCTACGGTGCGGGCAAAATCCAGGAAAGAGAAGTCTTTCATCCAGTCGTAGTTGTTTACCAGTTCTGCACGGTTAGGGGCATCCGATTCGAAATCGAGGAATTTGCCCAACTGCTTCTTGATACACTCCTGATTGTGGCGCAGTGTTTCCTCATCCAGCAAGTTACGTTCCTGTGACTTACCTGAAGGGTCTCCAATCATACCGGTTGCACCTCCTACCAGAGCCAGCGGTTTGTGGCCGCAACGCTGGAAATGACGTAACATCATCACGCCACACAAGTGGCCGATATGCAACGAGTCAGCTGTAGGGTCAATACCCAGGTAAGCTGTCACCATTTCCTTCTCCAGCAATTCTTCTGTGCCCGGCATCATGGTATGTACCATTCCACGCCATCTTAGTTCATCTACAAAATTCATCGAATGAAATTCTTAGTTTAACATATTTATTTAATAATACAGAAGCAAAAGTACGACACTTTATCTGAATAACCAATTTTTAGCGATTAAAAAAGAGACGGTTAGCATTTTCTTTGATATTTTCAATCAAGCTGTCAAAAGAGGTTCCGCGTAGTGAGGCTACTTGACGATAGAAGCTCGGAAAGTCTGTGTCTGCTTCATCGCTTTCCAATAATAATCTGTCTGCAGGGACGATGGACAATGCTTTTTCCTGGTATTTTTTTCCGAAAGAGAGATAAAATCCGTGCCGGAGCAGGTCGGTAGCAAGTTCTTTTTTACCCCGGAAACCATGGATAATCCAGGCCTGTGCGGGGTGATATTCCTTGTGCAAGGCAAACAGCTCTTCAGTGGCTTTTACAGAATGTATCACTAAGGGGAGATGATATGTCTCTGATAGCTCTATTACTTTTCTGAAAGCTTGTATTTGCAAGTCGAAAGGGGTATCGCATACTTTGTCCAGCCCGGCTTCTCCTAGTGCAACTACTCGCGAATCACTTTGGATAGTCTGCACCAGCCATTCTATTTGTAGATGAATGTTTTCTTGCGTGAGATACCACGGATGCAGGCTGACGGAGATAAATGGAACTTGCAGATAAGAGGAAGCCGTTTTCTCGTCCATGCGGCAGCTCACGATGGCAGTGGTCTGTGGCTGGGGCAAATGATGTGTGTGTGCGTCGAAAAAGGGAGTGTCAATCATGTGAAAACAGGCTTTTAAGGAACCGGATCATATCCCGAACCTCCCCACGGGTGGCAACGAAGAATGCGTCGTATGGCTAAGTAAAGCCCTTTGAAAGGTCCGTGCTTTTGTATCGCTTCTATGGCATATTGAGAGCAAGTCGGAGTGAAGCGACAGGAGGGAGGCGTAAAGGGTGAAATGCAGTTCCGGTAAAAATAAATGGGGAGCAGGAGCAGAAAAGAAAGTAGCTTTTTCATGCCAGACGTTCTGCGGTAAGTTGCAACAATTTAACTACCTTAGCTTCCACATCGGCCGATTCATGCAACTCATTGTCGAGCCAGATAAAGGCAATGGCAATTTTCCGTCCTGAGTCTTTTAACGCATCCAGCAGGATGTGTTTGTTTTTACGGTAGGCCTCACGTACCTGACGTTTTACACGATTGCGTTTGACTGCACGCTTGAATCTTTTTTTGGGTACGCTAATCAGGATAGTGGCTGCAGGTAGATTCTCTCCTTCCACCGGCATGTATACGATACGCAGCGGAAAAGCAGGCAATGATTTGCTGCCTCCTGTAAACAGTCTTTCAATCAGAATCCGGCTGTTCAGTCGTTCTACTTTCGGTAAGGTTAATTTTAGAGAATCGGTCATAGAGGGATATATAATGAAACAAAGCGAAGTAATGAGAAAATGGATTGCTTCGCTTTGTTTGTCAGAATTATTTTTTATTTGTTGTGTTCGCGGATAAACATATCCAACGCTGCCGGCATGGAAGGAGCTGCACTTGAAGGAGCTTCCAAATCAAGACGCAAGCCTGCATCTTTTACGGCTTTAGCAGTAGTCGGTCCGAAGCTTCCGATAGCAATGTCTTTCTGTTCGAAATTCGGGAAGTTCTTCATCAGCGACTGAATACCTGCCGGGCTGAAGAATATCAGCATGTCGTAGTTGAATTCTTCTTCTGGAGTGAAATCGTTGCTGACAGTACGGTACATTACAGCTTCCGTGTGCTGGATGTGGTTCTTGTCGAGCAAGTCTTTTACTTCGTCATTGTGTACGTCTGACATCGGAATAAAGTATTTTTCCGTATTATGCTTGATAATTTGCGGAAGCAGGTCAGCAAACTTTCCTGTAGCACCGAAGAATGCTTTACGTTTGCGGTATTGAACGTATTTCTGAATATACAGAGCGATGGTTTCCGAAGTACAGAAATATTTCATTGTTTCCGGAATTGTTACGCGCAACTCTGCACACAGGCTAAAGAAGTGATCGATAGCATGGCGTGAAGTAAACACAACGGCTGTATGATCTAAGATAGAAACCTTCTGTTGTCTGAATTCTTTAGCTGACAAACTTTCTACTTTAATAAACGGGCGAAAATCTATCTTCACTCCGTACTTCTCAGCAATGTCAAAATAAGGGGACTTTTCAGTCGTCGGTTTTGGCTGAGAAACGAGGACTTTCTTTATTTTCAACGTTACTAAATTTTTAAAATCAAAATGTTATTTATATATATCAATCCTTTCCAGAGGAAAAGTAAGGGTATGATTTCGAGGGTGCAAAAGTACAGAATTAAATGTAAAATGCCATGAAAATGATTAAAAAAGTTCCTAATACACTTATAAAATAACAATATTTTGAAAGATATTACTGCTGTGAGTACGAAGGTTTTAGAAAAGTGAAAGTCTAAATTGAAATAAACGACGAGCAGTGACAAAGGAAATAAGACAAGGGAAATACCGGAGAGCAGATCAAAATAGGCAGAAATCCAGGCTTTATTTCTTTCTCTGTCAAAGAAAATCCAGTTGATAAATTGATATAAAAGGGCTTTTCCTGTCACTGTCAATAGTACGCAGACTATGTAGATAAGCAGAATGGCATAGTGCGGAACTATTTGGAACAGAAATGGGTCGGTTTTAGAGAAAAAATCATATACAAATAATCCGGCGGATATGCAGCTTATACTTCCTAAGCTCAGGGTGTAGCGGATGTTGAAATTAGAAGTGTCGTCAAAAAGCCCCGCTCTTTCTTTGTGACGGAAAAAACTTTTGATGTGCTGATAGAGGTATTTTTTCCCGTTTTTCAGGGCGTATACGGCCAGGAAAAAGCAAAGAAATACAATTCCGGTAACCGCAAAGTCATTTCGTAGCTGATAAGGAATGGGTTCTCCTGCCATACCGTTTGTACACGGTGTTTCCTTACAATGCTGCAGTGCACTGTCTATCTGCTCTACGTGCTGGTTGTAGAGTTCTTGAATCTGTGAGAAACCGGTATGGCAGAACTTGTTCATATTGCGGCAAATTTACGAATTTCTTTGCTCCAGTGAGGGATGGTATATAATAAATTTACAGCTTCTTCGGGAGTTTGTGCCACGTGCCAGATATTTCCGTGTTCTTTTCGCATGAAGTTCTGGGAAATAGCTTGTTGAAGCATCTCCAGCAGTGGGTTATAAAATCCGTTGGTATTCAGTATGACGATGGGTTTCAGGTACAGTCCGAGCTGTTTCCAGGTAATGATTTCCAACAGTTCTTCTAGTGTACCGCATCCTCCGGGCAGGGCAATGACTCCGTCGGACAAATCGGCCATAAGTTGTTTGCGTTCGTGCATGCTTTCCGTCTCTATCAGTCGGGTCAGTCCTTTGTGGTGCCACCCTTGTTCCACCATGAACCGGGGAATGACACCAGTTACGGTTCCTCCGGCAGCAAGAGCTGCGTCACTGATGCGGCACATCAGTCCCAGACATCCGGCTCCGTTGATAAGGTTGATATGTTTTTGTGCAAGAAGTTGTCCAAGCTTTTCAGCTGCCTCGAAATAAATGGGAGCAATTTTTGTGCTGGAAGCACTGTATACGCATATATTCTTGATATTGTTCATCCTTTTCTTGTTTTTGCAAAGATAGGGATAAACTTGCATACGATGCTTGAAACACGATGTAATTGTCATTATTTTGTTGGCAAAAGTCATTCACTTAATTGCCCGGCGCAACGCTGGTATTCTGTTTCATAGATTTTATATTGGGTTAAAGATTCGATTCGATTGCTTTCTGCTTGTTGCCATTGTGACTGGGCATCCAGCAAATCCGTTAATGTGCTGAGGCCGTTCGCGTAACGGTCGCTCATCACCCGAAGGTTTTCTTTTGCTTCTTTGGAACCTAGTTCGGCTGTTTGCACCAGGTTGTATCCGTTGGTCAGATTCTGGATGGCCTGCCGCATTTCAATTGTCAGCAGGCGGGAGTTCCGTTGTAAATCGAGTTGGGCGTTTTGAAGGTCCAGTTTGGCCTTCTTGATTTTCTTTAGTCCTTCTCCCCAATGAAAAAGAGGGATACTGACGGAGGCCATTACCAGTCCGATGCCGTCATCTATTTTCTGTGTGAAAGGGATATAGTTTCCCTGCGGGTCGGTGGTCATGCCGTTTAACTTGATGTTTCCGTAATAGGCATATCCGGCAGAAAGTCCTATTTGTGGCAGAATGTGGCTGCGTGCTATTTTAATCTGTTGTTTTTGGGCTGCAATCTGGTGTTCCAGCAACTTTAATTCAGGACGGAAAGTGATGCTTTCGTCTAATTGTTCAGGGGCTGTTATCTGAATAAGGGTGTCTATGGGGATAATTTGTGTGTCAAAGGATTCCCCTACGGCATGGCATAAAGCCAGCCGGCACAGTTCGCTCCCGTTTTGTGCTTTCTGCAACTGATAGTCGATTTCGCTCCGTTTGGCGGTGATACGCAAGAGTTCGTTGTCTGTGCCCATGCCGGCTTTTACAGCTGTTCTTACTTGAAGGTACAGGGTATCCATCTGGATGCGGTAGGTTTCCAGCATACGTATTTTTTGTCTGACGGCGATGTAGCTCCAGTAAGCCTTGTCAGCTTCGGCGATAGCTTCCATTTGTGTCTTTTTTATGTTTTCGGCTGCGCTTTCTTGACCGATGCGGGCCAGTTTGTTTCCTGCAATGATTTTTCCGCCGGTGTACAGTGGTTGCATGATGCTGATGCCTGCCAGGTACATGCCGTGTAACTGTAGTTCCATACCTGTCATTTTGGTGTCGGGAAACATGTAGGTGCCCGACGCCATGCCGTCCAGCTTAGGCAGATAGGCACTGAAGGCAATGCCTTTGTCCAGGTCTGCCTGCCGCAAGGCGTTGTGGGCTTTTTGCAGGTTCTCGTTGCGTTGCAAGGCTAACTGGTGGCATTCTTTCTGAGTGAGCCGTAATATGTTTTGTGCGGGTGCTTGTATAGCGAGGCTTACAGACAGCATACCCAATAAAATAGCTTGTTTCATGGACGTATAAGTTATAGATTAGACTCCAGCTCCGGCTGTTGGATATGGAACAGAGCGGTATAAAAAATAGGCAATAGGATTAATGTGATAAGGGTTCCCACCGTAAGTCCGCCCATGATGGTAATGGCCATGGAACCATACATGGGATCATTTACGAGCGGAATCATTCCTACAATGGTGGTCAGCGAGGCCATCAGTACGGGACGCACACGGGAAACGGTAGCTTCTACCACTGCATGATAAGGATGGTAGTGTTCTTCTCGTTGCAGCCGGTTGATTTCATCTACCAGTACGATGGCATTCTTTACCATCATGCCGATGAGGCCCATCATGCCGATGACGGCCATGAAGGTGAATGGCTGGCGGAACAAGAGGAGGGCAGGCGTGATGCCACAGAACACGAAAGGAAAGCAGAGCAGGATAAGTATCACTTTTTTCCAGCTGTTAAAAAGCAATAGCAGAACCGTCAGGATGATGAAAATGGTGATAGGAAGGTATTTCATCAGGTTCCCGATGGCTTCTTCCTGTAATTCTCCTTCGCCTACCCAGCGCATCCGATAACCGTCAGGCAGAGGAATGGATTCTATTTCTTTCTGGATAGAGGCTACCACTTTGGCAGGAGTCGCTTCATAAAGGTCTGTATTAGGGTCACATTCTGCTTCGATGGCTCGTTGCCCGTTGAAGCGATACACATAATTGTCTTCCCATTCCAACCGGATTGAGCGGGTCACATTGCCGAGCGGTACACTGCGGAACAGCTTGTCTTGCAGTTCATTTATTTGCTTGGAACCGGTCATGATGCCTTCCAGGTCTTGCTCGTTCATGCGTAGGTTCAGCGTGCTCCACACGGGAATGTCATTTAAATTGGAGATACGGCTTCCGTCGGCGTTTCGTACTAGCAGATTGATGACTACGGTACGCTCCTGGTCATTGAGTATTCCTACAGGCATTCCGTCGGTTGCAGCTAGCAGGGCATTTCCCACATCACTTCGTTCAATGCCGGAACGTAATGCATCTTCACGGACATAATCGGCTGTAAGGGCTTTTCCTTTAGGCTTCCAGTTGTTGCCTACGGAATAAGGGTCTACATACGGGCAGCGACGCATGATGTCCTCTGCCTGGCGGCTCAGGTCTCGCAATATGGCCGGGTCGGGACCTGTGAATTCAACTTCTACTGTGTGCGAAGAAGCGATGGAGAAGTTATACTTCCGGATGCGTATATAGGCATCCGGATATTGTATGCGGAGTTGTTTGCGGATATACGGTATTTGTTTTACCACCGTCTCGTAGTCCTTGCAATCCACCATCAGTTCACCGTAACAGTCACCGCCGGACGTCATGGGGCGTACCAGGCAGTAATGGGCGGGGGCACTTCCCATGCTTGCTGCCACCCGTTCGATGGCGGGATTTTCTTTGAGCAGTGCCGATATTTCCAGTAAATCCTGCCGCACTTTGTTCGGGTCTGTTTGCGAGGGAAGGTAGTATTCTACGATGAATTGCTTATAGTCAAAATCCGGGAAGAAAAGGTTTTTTACCCGTGTCATTCCAAATATGCAAACGACCAGTGCGGCGGATGCCACGACCAGGGTAATCTTTTTATGTCCCACCAGCAGGCGGATAGTGTGGCGGACAAACTGATGAACAGGTGAATGGTATATTTGTTGTTTGTTTGCCGTTGTTTTTTCACGGACGGGCAGCCATGACTTGGCACACATGGGAACTTGCGTCAACGCCAGTATCCAACTGGCTAGTAAACTGACACAGAGAACCAGAAACAAGTCGCGTGCATATTCTCCTGCCGAGTCGGGAGAGAGATAGACTGACAGGAATGTGGAAACGGCGATGAGGGTAGCTCCCAGCAGAGGCATGGCCGTATGCTTTCCGATGCGGTAGAGATAGGTTTTCGGACCTAGTCCCCGTGCTTTGTCAGTCAGGATTCCGTCCATAATGACGATGGCATTGTCTACCAGCATTCCCATGGCTACAATGAACGCCCCCAGTGAGATGCGCTGGAGAGTGGTTCCGCACATCAGCAGGATGGGGAAGGATACGGCAATGGTCAGCACCAGTCCGAATCCGATGATAATGCCGCTGCGGATTCCCATCGTGAATACCAGTACCAGAATGACGATGAAGACGGATTCTATCAGGTTTATCATAAATGAACTGATGGCCTCGTCTACTTTATCGGGCTGGAAGAAGATTTTCTCGGTTTCCATACCTACAGGTATCCGTTGCATGATTTCTGCCAGCCGTTTGTCTACGGCTTTTCCTACATCAGGCACGATGGCATTCTCTTCCAGGGTCAGACAGATGGCCAGTGCCGGTTTGCCGTCCACGAAGAAACCATTGCGTTGCGGTTCGCTGTACGTCCGTTCTATCTGTGCCACATCTTCCAGCCGGATTTGCTTTCCCTGCGGTGTGCTGATGAGCAGATTACGGATGTCCTCTTCATTGGTGATGCCATTGCCTACATGTAATTGCAGGCGGTCGTTTCCGTTCAGGTAGCTTCCTGCATTCACGGTCTTTCCGGCACTTTGCAGGCTCATCATGATTTGGGCAGGGATAATACCGTTACGGGCAATCTTTTCTTTCGATAGGGTGATTTGAATAACTTCATCCCGGTTTCCGGTGAGGATGATGCGCTTCACTCCTTTTATCTCCAGCAGTTCCCGGCGTATAAGTTTGGCGTATTTGTATAGTTCAGGATACGAATATCCGTCACTTTTGAGTGCATAAAATATGCCGTACACATCCATCATATCGTCTATCACAATTGGGTCATAACAACCTTGTGGAAGTTTGGAGCGGCTGTCATTTACTTTCCTTCGTAACAAATCGAAATGCTGTTCCAGGTCTTTTTTCAGTACTGTCATCTGGAATTCTACGGTAAAGGTAGCCATCCCGTTCTGACACTCTGACTTGATTTTCTTTACATTGGGGAGGGCACGCAGTTCCTCTTCCATCATTTGTGCTACTTTCAGTTCCACTTCGTGCGCACTTGCACCGGGATAGGGCACAAGAACCATGGCTTGTTTGACGGATACGGCCGGATCTTCCAGTTTCGGCATCTGTAGGAATGACAATATTCCTGCTATCAGGATACCGGCTGTGAGCGACCAGAAAAGAGTTGGACGTTTTATAAAGAATTCAGTAAGTTTCATCAGATAAGTCCTCCTATGTTTGTTCTGCTATCCTCGTTGATTACCCGCACTTTTTCATTCTCCTGCAAGGCGTTGACTCCTGCTTTTATGATTCGTTCGTTGCCTTTCAGGCCGGCCGTGATGAGGGCTTCTCCTTTTTCGTTTATTCCGTTACATACCACTTTGTGCTTGCTTACGGTAGAGTCGGCTTCCAGTATCCAGACATAAGTTTCTTCTTGTTGCTGCACGAGGGAATGCAGTGGTAGCGTAAAAGACGGGATGCTGTCATTCCCGCTTATATAGATACGTACATCAATGTTCATTCCGGCACTGAGGCGTGAATCGGGTTTCTCTTTGAAAGCCAGCTTTAGTTGATACAGTTGGTTTCCGTCTGCTTTCGGATTGATGCTCAGCACGCTCATGAGCATTTCTTTGGCATTTTCAAAAGAGGCCTGGCAAGTGATGCGGCTGAACTGCGACTGGAGTAAATATATGTCGGCAGGCAGTTCCGTATCCACTTCCATCTGCCCTACGTCGAGCAGGTTGATTATCGGTGTGCCTGCATCCACCATTTCAGAGGGGGCGAAATTGACGCTTTGCACATAGCCGTCGGTAGGTGCATACAGGCAGGTATATTCCAGTTTGTTGCGGTTGATTTGTAGTTGTACTTTGAGTTGTTGTAGTCCGGCCTTTGCTTTTTCATAGTCATTCACTGACACACTTTTGCTTCGAAATAACGCTTCTGTACGGGCTACTTCGTCTTCCAGTTGTTTGCATTGTATTTCCAACGCTTGTACTCCCAGCCGGTAGTCCACGTCATCCAGTTGGGCGATTAATTGCCCTTTCTTTACGTACTCTCCCTCCTTCACTTCTATTTTCTCAATCTGTCCGGCAGTCTTGAATCCTAATCCGATGTTGTGGTTCTCTTGTACTATGCCCGAGAAATGTTTTATCTTTTCTGCCCCTGACCGGACAGGGGTAGTCAATGTCACGCTGCGGATGAAAGAAGAAGCCGGTTTTTCCGTGCATCCGTTTGCCAGACAGAGGATAACTGCGAGTAGTAATAATTGTTTCATTTTCGTGGATTTAAGTGTTTATTGGCAAAGGTCAGGTTTTTTGTTTTCTTCTTCACGACCTTATCGGCTTGCAAAATGTCCTAAAAGTCGGATTTTGGGGTTGTTTTATTTGTTTCTTTCTGAAATTCTGTCCTAAAGGATTATCTTTGCGGTTAGCGGAAAGTGAAAATATATATGAAAAAAGAAGATGCCCCTTTTAAAGAACTCCATTTGCTGATGCTTCCCTATACGGGACGTACACTGGTGTATGGAGATGAACTGGTGTTGACTGACAACATTGGCATGTGTTTTGATACGGAGCCGGTGTCCGATTTCGTCTCCTCTTCTTATCCGTTTAAACTGACTTTTACCCTGGTGATGTTTTGTTTGCGCGGAGTTATGCGTGTGCGGTTGAATCTGAAAGAATATACGTTGGCGGAAAACGATGTGTTGATTGTGCTTCCTGGCTCAATCGGTGAGTGCCTTGAGGTTGGAGCCGATACTGAACTCATCGTTATCGGATTTTCCGGACATCGGCTGATGAAGGAACAGCAGTCCTCCCTGAACATGGCTTTCCTGAGGCTCCTTACTTCTACGTCGCTGATTCATGTTTCGCCCGGTCAGATGGAAGAAAGCGCAAAACTTTATCACTTGATGAGGGAGAAGATGGAACAGGAGAATTATTGCTTTAAGCTGGAGGCAGTCGCCGGTTATCTTCAAGTGCTGTTCTACAACGGCTACCAGTGGATGCTTGATTATAACCGTCAGCAGCTGCATGAGGTAAGAAACAGGGCACAGCGGTTGTTTGATGCTTTTCTGGAGTTGGTGCAAGCACACTATGTCCTTCATCGTCACATGGGTTTCTATGCGGAAAAGCTTTGTCTCACTCCCAAGTATCTCTCGCAGGTCATTCTGGAAGTGAGCGGTCGTCATGCGACCGACTGGATTCGTGAATATGTGATTCTCGAAGCCAAGGCATTGTTGAAAAGCGGGAGGTACACGGTGCAGCAGGTAAGCGATTTCCTGAATTTCTCGAACGCTTCCTTTTTCGGAAAGTATTTTAAGGCCTCAGTAGGATGCACTCCCCGGCAATATATGTTGAAATAGCAAGACAGACGGGAAATAAAAAAAGAGACAGGAAGCCACTGTCGCGGACGGTCGTGTCCGCTATTTTCTTCCTGTCCCCCTTTGTCTGGAAAAGTCACCGCTTTACAGTCCGAACGCTTCTTTCACTTTGTCCACGTAATCCAGTTTCTCCCAGGTGAAGAGTTCCACTTCCACGTCTTTGTTGCCTTCGTAAGCCGATTCGAAATGTTTGGTAACGATTTGTGGTTCGCGGCCCATGTGTCCGTAAGCAGCAGTTTCACTATAAATCGGATTGCGCAGTTTCAAGCGTTCTTCGATGGCACGCGGACGCATATCGAAGATTTCATCCACTTTCTTAGCGATTTCTCCGTCGGTCAGAGCTACATTGCTACGTCCATAAGTATTTACGTAGATATTGATCGGACGTGCCACTCCGATGGCGTATGAAACCTGTACCAATACTTCGTCTGCTACTCCGGCAGCTACCAGGTTCTTGGCAATGTGGCGTGCAGCGTATGCAGCACTACGGTCTACCTTGCTGGGGTCTTTTCCTGAGAAAGCACCTCCTCCGTGAGCTCCGGCACCACCGTAAGTGTCTACAATAATCTTACGGCCAGTCAGTCCGGTATCACCGTGAGGACCACCAATCACGAACTTACCTGTCGGGTTTACGTGATATTTAATCTGGTCGTTGAACAAAGCCAGTACCTGCGGGTTGTGGATTTCTGCAATGACACGCGGCATCAGGATTTCAATCACGTCCTTGCGAATCTGTGCCAGCATTTCTTCATCTGCCTTCAATTGAGCTTCTTTTGAGTCATTTTCCGGCTGGATAAATTCATCGTGCATTCGGTCTTGAAAACAGAATAAAGGAAAATACCTCCACAGAAGAAAAGGTGCTGACGCCTATGATAAAGGAAGCACTGGAACGCTTCAGCGGATCGCTGCTCTACCTGGACGATCAGCAGCATATAGTTGCGCTCGGCGGAGCGGCGCTTGAGGAATGTCTGTACAGCGAGCAGTACCATTCATATAAGGAGCAATGCTCCACGCTTGATATTTCGGCAGGCATAAAAGCTGCTCAAAAGGCTTTTGAGAACTTTATCACAGATAACAAGAATGCGGAACTGCGCTTATGCGTAAATATGCTGCCCGATACGGTAAAGATGCCTGTGCTTCTCAACTCCTGGCGTTATCTTACCGATAACTTTATGATACAGGAAACATTCAGACAATTCATGAAAAAATATAACGAGGGAGTGATGTAAGGTGGAGGCTTTTCGTAACGAAGAAATTGCGGGACTTTTAGGCGATTTTTATCAGGCGCACGCAAACGAGAACCGTGAAGTGATGGAACAGTCACTGATGAAGATGCAGAACCTGCTTTACACAGGTGAAGCCGACAGCACCCCGTTCAAAGACTACTTCAACTCGGTATTCGGCGGACGCACACCGTATAACGCTTCGCTGTCCGTAAGCGACTATCCGAAGGAATCAAT
>ERZ773108.1064-NODE-1064-length-29155-cov-5.937285_pt1 | contig 29155 bp, 24 predicted proteins | sample MGYA00580570_ERZ773108 | MGnify/ENA primary metagenome ERZ773108 (study PRJEB29015, sample SAMEA2737840) | human gut metagenome | biome: human gut; feature: human-associated habitat; material: faeces | place: China | collected 2012 ...
AGTAAAAGCCAACAGACTACCAGTACCCGGCGAGACCATATTAGGAGGAACTTTCTATATGAACCCAGGAGGTAAAGGAGCCAATCAAGCTATTGCAGCATCTCGATTAGGAGCTGAGGTAACCTTTATTTCTAAAATTGGATACGACCTATTCGGATTACAAGCACTAGAAATATATAAGTCAGAAAGGATTAATACTGATTTCATTTTCACCGATCAAAAAAATCCGTCAGGAGTAGCCCTTATCTCTGTAGATTCTTTCGGGGAGAACAGTATTATTGTTGCACCTGGCGCAAGCCGCTCTCTTTCAATAGAAGATATCAATAAAGCCGAAGAAAAAATCAAGAAAGCTGATATTATCTTAATGCAGCTTGAAGTTCCGATAGAAACGGTAGAATATGCAGCTAGTATGGCCAATAAATATGGAAAAAAGGTGATACTCAATCCTGCACCTGCCTCTACGTTAAACAATTCTTTTTTAAATAACGTACATACTATACTTCCTAACCGGATTGAAGCAGAAATGCTGTCAGGCATTAAGGTGATGGACATTGATAGTGCCCACCGTGCAGCAGAAGCTATTGGAGAGAAAGGTATAGAGAATGTTGTCATCACATTAGGAAAAGATGGAGCATACGTGAAAGAAAAAGACCAATACACCATAATCCCTGCAAAAGAAGTAGAGACAATCGACACGACTGGTGCCGGAGACGTATTTTGTGGGGCATTCAGTGTTTATTTGTCCGAAGGACATTCATTGGCAGAGTCTGTCACATTTGCCAATGCAGCAGCCGCTCTTGCCGTTACCCGTATTGGTGCACAAAGTGCTATTCCATACAAAAGAGAAATAGTTCTATAAAATTAAAGAGAAACCTAGGTTAATCACATAAATCCGATTCACATGAAAATAGTAGTTATTGGAAGCTCAAACATCGACATGGTTGCACAAGTCAATCATCTTCCGGCTCCCGGCGAAACAGTCGGAGATGCCAATTTCATACAGTCTCTCGGTGGCAAAGGAGCAAACCAAGCCGTAGCGGCAGCCAGGCTCGGAGGTTCAGTCACATTTGTCACTTCTTTAGGGAATGACATGTATGCAGATATTCTAAAAAAACACTTTAAGAAAGAAGGTATCACTACTGATTATATCATTGATGATATCAATCACCCCACAGGAACTGCACTCATTTTTGTGGCCAACAGTGGTGAAAACTGTATTGCAGTAGCTCCCGGAGCTAACTATTCTTTATTACCCGGCTCCATCTCACGCTTTTCTGAAGTAATTGATGTAGCAGACATTATTATCATGCAAGCTGAGATTCCCTATGAAACAAACAAGAAAATAGCTTTGCTAGCAAAACAAAAAGGTAAAAAAGTACTGTTTAATCCTGCACCTGCTTGTCTGCTCGATGAGGAGCTGATGAAAGCGATTGACATTTTGGTTGTCAACGAGGTAGAAGCCGCATTTATTTCCGGCATTGACTACACAGGAAATAATCATGAAAAAATCGCTCAAGCATTAATAGAGGCAGGTGCACAAAATGTTGTTATTACATTAGGAAGTCAAGGAGTATACATGAAAAATAATCAGAAGACAGTTTATCTCCCTGGCTACAAAGTGAATGCAATTGACACAATTGCTGCCGGTGATACATTCTGTGGAGCACTAGCTGTCAGCTGTGCTCAAAGAGAAATAGATCAAGAAGCGCTCGGTTTTGCAAATGCAGCGGCAGCAATCGCAGTAACACGCTCCGGTGCCCAACCTTCTATTCCGACTCTCGACGAAGTGAAATGCTTCATACTTGAAAAAGAATCAGTCTTATCATTCAACTCTTAAATTTGATGAATTATGAAAACTTCTCTAAAAAAACTATTCATTCCACTATTATCGGGATTGATAGCATGTAATTTCTACAGTTGTGATAGTGATAATGAACATACCGCTATCCCCATAGCCCCTATCCTAAAGGAAATTAAGTTTCCATCTGAAAATGACATTACTCCCGGACAAGTTGCACAAATCAATGGACTCGGGTTTGCTAAAGAAGATGTACTCTATTTAAATGACGAAACAAACAAAAAAGAAAAAGTAGAAGTGACAGAAGTCACAGACAGCTATCTCAAGTTTATAGTTCCATTAGAAGCCGGAGGTAATTACAGCGTAATAATTGAACGAGCTGGGAAACAAACAATTTTAAATGGAACTTTTAAAGTACCCTTTGTAGTACCAATCATCGATGTGGTACTTCCCTCGAATAATATACCGGCAAAAGGGAAAGTTGAAATTCGAGGAAAAGGATTTGAGGATGGAGACATCGCTACATTATATGCCTCTTTTTATCCGGAAGGTGTTGAATATAACATTCCGTTAGCCTTAAATGATGAAGGAGCAGAATTTACACTGCCTGAAGGATTGTATGGCGTCAATTCTATCATGATAATCAGAGGAGAGCGAAAAAGTAACATCGGAACAATCACCATTGAAACAAACGTAGGAGATAAGTTAGGCGGCGGTGTCGTATTTTGGGTAGATGCCGCAAAAGCACACGGATATATCGTAAATATGAGCAATGTAGGTACACCTACAGAGAAGTTCGGGCCGGAAGTGGATCCTTCAGATGCAGCAGGTACAAGCCAAAGTATAGGAAGTGGATATGCAAACACTCAGAACATTGTCAGAAAGTTCAATACGTTACAAAGTGCAAACAATTGGCCCGAATGGCAGGGAGTCAAGATAGCAGCCCAACTTTGTCTGGATAACAGAGTGAACGACGGAGATTTTGCATATACGGATTGGTTTCTTCCTTCTAGAGAAGAACTTATAGAAGTATTCAAAGTAAAAAGTATGCTAGCTGAAAAGGGGGTCAATATTCCGGCTAATAATTATTGGACTTCAAGCGAAGCTGATGGAAATACAGGCTGGGCTGCCTATTATGTAAATTTCTACGAAGAGACCAATATAATTTCTGAGCTATGCTCTAAAAGCGGATGGACAATTGGCGTTCTTCCTATCCGCGCCTATTAAATAATAACTCAATAAAATAAATGTTATGAAAAAACACATTATATTATTTATAGTCGTTTTCTTTGCAAGCATATTGCATGCACAAGTAATCAGCATTAAAGGGACTATTACTGATACCAATAATGAAACACTACCTGGTGTATCCATAACTATAAAAGGGACACAAACAGGAACAGTAAGTGATATAAATGGAAACTATACCATCAAAGTACAAAAAGGTAATATTCTGGAATTCTCATTTGTCGGTATGGTGAAACAATCCGTCACAATAGGGAAACAAAATGTCATCAATATACAAATGGCGGCAGACGCCATCAATCTGGATGAAGTGGTAGCTATCGGATATGGTATTGCCAAGAAAAGTGATCTGACAGGAGCTGTCGCTTCTATTAAGTCAGAGCACCTTACTAATTCCAAAGTAGGAACAGTAACCACCGCCCTACAAGGACTCGCTGCCGGTGTACAGGTCACAACCGGTTCTGTTAAGCCTGGCGGCGATGCTTCAGTTGTCATCCGAGGAGTCGGTTCACTTCGCGCAGGTAGTGAACCATTATATATCGTTGATGGCATTCCTGTTCAGGGAGGTTTACAAGATCTATCTTCTGGTGATATTGAGTCTATTGAAATTTTAAAAGATGCTTCGTCAGCTTCTATCTATGGCTCAAGAGGTTCTAATGGTGTAGTACTCGTCACTACCAAAAAAGGGACAAGCGGTAAAGCTAAAATCTCTTTAAACGCATCTTTTGGAACACAAAAAATGCTCAATAAACAAGACCTGATGAATGCCCAGCAATATTATGAATTGGTCTCCATTGCACAGCCGAATTATAAATGGACATCAGAAGAATTACGCTTATTAAGTCGTGGAGAATCTACTGACTGGCAAGATGCAGTTACCCAAAATGGGCAATACCAAAACTATAATTTTTCTATTTCAGGTGGAAAGAACGATATGCAACATTTTCTGGGTGTAGACTGGTATGACCAGAAAGGTACTATAAAGAACTCATCTTTTAACAAATTGACTGTACGGTATAATATGGATGCCAAACTAAACAAATGGCTACGGTATGGTGTGCGTTTCAACGTCATTGAGTCTAAACTCATGAATATCAACGAAGAGGCCGATTCCGGCTATGGAACTATGTTCAGTGCTATTAGTTCGCAACCTACAGCTCCTATCTACACAGAGGATGGAGAATATTTCGACGGATTTCTTAATACGAGAGCAAATCCGGTAGCAATTGTAGACTTACTTGACAAAGCAACACTTAAATCCAGATTTGTCGGTTCGGCTTATATTGAGATAGAACCTATAAAAAATCTAAAGTTACGTTCTGATAATGGTGGAGAACTCGTATTCTTTAAAGTGAACACATACGAAGACGAACGCATGGGACAACACTACACTGCTGGTGGTCATGCTAATGTTATGTCAAATAAAAAGAGATATTGGCAAACTGAAAATACAGCAACTTATTCATTTGATATTAATAAAATACATCAATTCTCAGCAATGGCAGGTTTTTCTGCATCACGAACAGATTATGAAGAAGTTACCGCAGACTCTAAGAAACTTTCATCTATCCTCAAATATTATAATTTGCAAGGAGCTGAAGAACACGGACCAAACTCTTCATATGCGGTTCCTTCTTCTTTAGTTTCTTTTTACGGGCGGTTCAACTATAACTTCAATAATCGTTATTTAGCAACATTAACAATGCGAGGAGACGGCTCTTCACGTTTTGCACCTGGCCATAGATGGGGATTTTTCCCGTCACTTGCTTTGGCATGGAGAGCTTCAGAGGAAAGAAAATGCACCCGCCATCAGTAATCTTAAACTAAGGCTTAGCGCAGGTAAACTTGGCAATCAAAATATCGGAGACTTTGCCTATTCTTCCATCATAGCTTTAGGGGGAGCTTCCGCTAATTATGTATTAGGAAATAATTTGGTAAGTGGTTCTGTACAAACATCCATATCCAACCCTGAATTAACTTGGGAAAAAGCTAACCAAATAGATTTAGGTATTGATTTCGGACTTTTCAACAATAGAATTGCGGGTACCATTGAAACTTACTATAAACGTACAACAGATCTTCTATGGCAAGTTCCCCTTCCATTGGAATCCGGTTTTGGAAGCTCTTTAACCAACATTGGCAAAATTGACAATAAAGGTATTGAGTTTACATTAAACACCGTTAATATCAGTACTAAAGATTTCTTATGGACTACTTCTTTTATGATTTCTTATAATGACAATAAAATAAAAGAGCTTTATGACGGAAAACAAGATGTGAACAAATCATTATTCGTCGACCGTCCCATCAGCCAATATTACCTCCTGAAATCCGAAGGCATCTGGCAAATAAATGAAGCTGCTGAAGCTGCCAAATATAATGCCCAACCAGGTGACCGTAAAATTAGAGACGAAAAAAAAGATTATGTTATTAATGGAGAAGACCGCGTATTCTGCGGAGTATCGACTCCCAAATATTACGGAAGCTTCACTAATACTTTCTCTTACAAAGGATTTGACCTCACAGCATTTTTCACCTTTGCCGGTGGACATAAAATCAACAATACATTGAACCGTTACCTCAACTCATTTAATGTTTGGGGCAATATGAGTGAAAACTACTACAAATACTATTGGAGACAGGATAAACCTAATAATAAATATCCTGCTCCCCGTGTAGGTAGCGCATATGCTAACGGCGACGGCACCGATGCTAATCTTCAGAAAGGAGATTATCTCCGGTTGCGTAATCTTGAATTGGGTTATAATCTTCCCAAAAATATCATCAAGAGTATCAAAGCCTCAAACCTCAGAGTTTATTTCTCTGTACAGAATCTATTTACTGCAACCGAGTTTACTGGATTTGATGTAGAATCAAGCGATAACACAAATCCATACCCCAACGCACGCAGTTTTATCGGTGGAATTTCTCTAAACTTTTAAAACAATACGATGATGAAAAAATACATTTCCATATTAATATTCAGCTGCTTTACACTATGCAGCTGCGAGAACTTTCTGGATTTAGCTCCTCAAAGTGTTCTAACCCCCGACAATGCATATACCAAACCTGATGATTGGCAACAAACATTATATGCCGCTTATGGTTCTCTTCAAGAGGTATTCGTCGGCAAATATACCATTACTCTTGGTGAATTTGGAACGGATGAAGTGATTCCATTCGACATGGGATGGGCAGCTTATTCACAATTGCATTATTATACCTTCTCCGCTTCTCATGAGTTCTTAGACAATCATTACAGACTATGTTATGAAGGAATCAAACGCTGTAACGCCGTTATTGATATGCCATCAGATGCAGTAAGTTCCGACCTTTATACTTCTATGATTATGCAAGCACGTTTTTTAAGAGCTATCTACTATTTTGATTTAGTAAAGATGTATGGTGGAGTACCTCTATGGACTAAATCTTCCATCGACAGAAGCGAAATTATGAAACCTCGCGCATCAGTAGATGAAGTATATACTCTTATTACTCAAGACATGGAAGCAGCTCTCGGTCTGCCGTCTACTTGGCCAGATGCCAAAGATAAAGGCCGTGCTACGTCTTATGCAGCACAAGCATTGTTAGCACGCATCTATCTACAATGGGGCAAACCTACCGAAGCTTTAAAATACTGTCGTATGCTAGAAGGTAAATTCCAGTTATATGATAATCTCAAAGACATTTTTAACCCAGCCAATAAAAATCAAGAATATGAGAATATTTTTGAGATTCAATTCAAGCATTCCGGTTCTTGGGGATTGGAAGGAAGTATACAACACTCCTACTGGGGCCCTCGTAATGTAGGTGGACCTACAAACTTTGGAGGATGGGGCGGATTCGGACCGACTCAATATTTATATGATTCTTATGACAATGCAGATAAACGTAAAAAAGCCTTTTTTATTACAGAATATGCAGGTGTAACACAAGATCCACCTTCTTGCGGTAAATTTTGGGATCCGGAAACAGGCAATGTAATCGAAGACGACAACCTGAATTTTATTCTCATTCGTTATGCAGATGTACTTCTAATGAAGGCAGAAGCATTAAACGAGATTAACGACACTAGTAACGAAAAATATGAAGCATTGAAAGCTGTTCGTTCCAGAGCCGGACTTACCTCTATTACTGCAGCCGATAACTTAAGTAAAGAACAGTTTGCCGACGTTTTATTAGAAGAAAGACTTCATGAATTTTGTTGTGAACATATGCGTCGTTGGGATTTAATTCGATTCGGCAAACTTGCAGAATACATGAAAAACCACGCTGGAGTCACTATCCAACCTTATCATGTATTGTATCCAATTCCACAAGCTGCTATTGATGCAAACGATGCAATTACCGAAAACAACGAAGGATATTAACATAAATCATTAATTATATGAAAACATTTATCTTTATCGCAGGACTCATAATTAGTGTTTTCCTGTACTCATGCAAAGAAGAAGATCATGGCATACTTCCTCCTATTGAAGGAGGAGGCACTATAGAAGTTAAGGACGGTAGGGTTACGGTAAATCCAGCGGAATGTTTATATGCTCTGCGTAACCCCATGAAAGGGCTTCGAGAATTTTTCGGTCCGGGATATGATAAAGTAAGAGACGAATATCCTTACCCTTACGGTTCTATTATCAAAGAGTATATGCAATGGAATATGCTCGAAGATAATGCGAATGATGGGATTGATAAGATAATAGCCTATAGTAACCATAGATGGAAAGGAGTGGAAGACATTAACGTCAAGGTGATCCCGCGTATTTACATTGTATGGATGGAACCTTGGCACGGTGGATATGCCAAAAACACTTATACAAATAATCCGGATGACCTCAATGGATGGCATTGGCCCAGCGACATTCCGGGAGAAACCTATGATGAGGATGATCTCAATGCCCCTATAATAGGGGGATATTGCCATCCGACTTTTCAGGAAAGAGTAAAGAAACTTGTAGAAAAGGCTGGACTGGCATGGGACAACGATCCACGTGTAGCTTATGTAGAAATGGGAATTATCGGTGAATTCGGAGAGCATCATGATCCGGATATCACTACCGTATGGGCCCCCCACGATCAACCCAACCATGTAGAGAATCGTACTTGGTTACCAGGAATCGAAAAAGAATTAGGAGATGCCTTTACATCTGCTTTCAAGAATAAAAAAGTAATGGTTCGCTATGCTTATGAATTCAAGGACTACGAGTTTGGTATCTATTGGGACTCATGGGCTATTGATGAAGAAAAGGTACGAGGATACGAAGAAATGAAGAAACTAGGTGACCGTTGGAAGACCCAACCGATAGGAGGAGAAATTACCTGGAACTGGGGAAGTCTCTATAAATTCGATTCTTTCGAAGAAGTAGTGGCCGATGAAAAGACCCGGGATTTAGTTGTCCAACAAATCCGTGATCTACATTGTAATCATTTGGGCGGCATCACATGGGCAGATTTTAATGATCCGACTTTTGAACCTAACGCAGAATTATTACAAAAAACGATGGGATATCGGTTTGTTCTGTCAAACTTCAGCTATCCAACAAATATCAAACAAAATGAACCGTTCAAAATCTCATTTGATGTAGTCAACACCGGCTCTTCACCATTTTACTATGACTGGCCTGTCGAAATAGCATTACTGAATGCCCAGACTCAAGAAGTAGTATGGAGTAAAACACTGCAAACCCCCAAGACCTCACAATGGATGCCGGGAGACAATTGGGATAACTCTCAGAAAGTATATACCCAGCCAGCCGCCATTAACCATATTGAGGAAGAACTGACTTTAGATAAGAAAATAGATACAGGTGACTATATCATTTCTATTGCAGTGTTAGACCCTGCCGGTATGCTGCCTTCACTAAGGTTTGCCATTCAGAACTATTTCGAAGGTGGGCGTCATCCGATGGGGCATGTTGGAATTAACACCGAGCCTATATACTTCGAGATTCCTGTCAGCAATTTCAGTGATATGAGACAAGATAAAACTTTAAAATACAAACTTCAATAATAGATCATTCTAATGAAATCAATCATCAGAAACATATCGTTCTTATTGTTATTCGGAAGTATTACTGCTTGTGGCGAAAAAAACGTGACCGTTTCCTATCAAGAGTATCCAAATGCATTCAGAAATCCAATGAAAGGATTCAGAGAATTCTTTGCTCCCGGCATTGACCGTGTGAGAGAAGAATACCCTTATCCTTATGGTTCTATGACCAAAGAATACATGCAATGGAATATGATAGAAGATGATCCCAACGATGGAGTGGATAAAATCATCGCTTACAGCAACCATCGCTGGAAAGGAGTAGAAGATATCAATGTCAAAGTAATCCCCCGAGTCTTTCTTGTGTGGCTAGAACCTTGGCATGGTGGAAAGCCTAAAAATCCAAATAATCCTGATGATTTAGTCGGGTGGCACTGGCCTAAAGGAATAACACAAGAGAAAAGTCCATACAAACAAAGGCCGAACTCAGTAGCAGCCTACGTGGAAGAGAAAGACAAAAATACCCCCATCATTGGGGGATACTTTGACCCTTCATTTCCCGAACGTGTGGAGAAGCTAGTCGAAAAACTCGGGCAAGCATGGGACAATGATCCAAGAGTAGCTTATGTAGAGATGGGAATCATTGGTGAATGGGGTGAACATCATGACCCGGACTTGTCCACTTACTGGGCACCTCATGACGAACCTGACCATGTAGTAAACCGCACCTGGATTCCAGGCATGGAGAAAATCCTGGGTGACGCCTTCGCCAAAGCTTTTAAAAACAAGAAAGTAATGGTACGCTATGCCTATGAGTTTAAAGACTACGAATTTGGAATTTACTGGGATTCCTGGTCGCAACCGCAGGAAGTCGTCAGAGGATATGAAGAAATGAAAAAGCTGGGTGATCGTTGGAAAACCCAACCAATAGGAGGCGAAATAACCTGGAATTGGGGGGACTTGGCACGCTTCAAGTCTTTTGAAGAGGTGGTAGCCGATAAAGATACCAGAGAATATGTAATGGAGCAGATTCGCAATTTACATTGTAACCATTTAGGCGGCATTACCTGGGCTGATTTCAACGATCCTAAATTCCAAAAGAACGCAGAGATATTGCAAAAGGCAATGGGATATCGGTTTGTCATAAACGAGTTTACATATCCGAAAGAAATAAAAGGACAAGAGAGTCTTTCAATATCTTTCAGTGTTGTAAATACCGGCTCATCTCCATTCTATTATAATTGGCCTGTAGAAATAGCTCTGTTAGATCCGGTGAACCATCAAAAAGTCTGGGGAAAGGTATTGGAAGATGTGAATATATCCGAATGGATGCCTGGAGATAACTGGTCAGTAAATGAAAATAAATATCAGACCGCACCCGAGATCTATCACGTCCAGGAGAATATTCCTATAGACGCATCAATAGCTAAAGGAAAATATATCCTGGCACTAACAGTGCTCGACCCCGCCGGAATGCAACCGTCACTCCGGTTTGCAAATGAAAATTATTTCGAAGGTGGATATCATCCGATGGGATATATCGGTATCAATGAACCTATTGATGACACTCGATTGGATCCAAATTCATTCTTTGACATCCAAAGCGATAAATCTTTAAAATATCAAATTAAACAACCCTACACAGGGCCTAAAGATACAAAAGCTCCTATACCTGTTATATTTGATACAGATGTGGGTAATGATATTGATGATGTGCTAGCCATGCAAATGCTATTCAATTATGAAAAAGCCGGAGAAATTGATTTGCTGGGTATTACTATCAGCAAGTCAAATCCTTATTCTATTGAATACATCGACGGATACTGCCGTCTCAACGGCAAAGGCAACATACCGTTAGGTTATGCTTACAACGGAGCCACTCCCGAAGATGGCGGTTATCTTCGTCAAACATTAGACACCATCATTGAAGGCAATAAAATACTGCATCCGCAAAGAAATATCAAAAGTAACTTGCCTGAAGGATATAAACTATTACGTAAGTTGCTCGCTTCACAGCAAGATAGCTCGGTTATATTCATAGCCGTAGGGCCTGAAACCAATTTGGCACGCTTACTAAAATCTGAAGCTGACGAGTATAGTGAATTAGACGGAAAATCTTTAGTAGCCCAAAAAGTAAAAATGCTCTCTGTCATGGGAGGACTTTATGGAAATGAGTTCGATTTCCCGGAATGGAATCTGATACAAGATTTGGATGCTGCCCAAACAGTATTTAAGGAATGGCCGACTACAGTAGTAGCCAGTGGATGGGAATTGGGAAACAAACTGCTCTATCCGCATCAAAGCATATTGAACGACTTTCCGGAAAGTTATAAGCATCCACTTTGTGTCTCCTACAAGATTTATGATAAAATGCCTTATAACAGGCAAACTTGGGATCTCACATCTGTATTGTATGCCATTGAACCGATGGCTAATCATTTCGGACTTTCTCCGCAAGGAACAATTACTCTTGATAGCATCGGGCACAGCCTCTTTACTCCTTCCGAAAATGGAAAACACAGATATCTGACTATTCAAGGTGAAAAGAATATTCAAACTACACTAGGGGCAATTGTCCGTCAAGTCACTGGAAAAGATAAGTAAATATATAACCTGAAAAAAGAATAAATATGTTTATAGTCAATAGTTATACATTAGCAATCATTTTTTGTTTAATTACAATGATTTGCTGGGGTTCCTGGGGGAATACCCAAAAACTGGCAAGCAAAAATTGGCGGTATGAACTCTATTATTGGGATTACACTATTGGAATCCTGCTTTTCGCACTTCTTCTTGTGTTTACACTAGGGAGCTTTGGAAATGCCGGAAGAGGGTTTATCGAAGACATACAACAAGTCAATAGTGAGAATGTTGTCAGCGCATTGATAGGAGGAATAATCTTCAATGCTTCTAATATTCTGCTTTCAGCCTCTGTATCCATAGCAGGCATGGCCGTCGCTTTTCCGTTGGGTGTAGGTCTTGCCTTGGTATTAGGGGTATTTATCAATTATTTTAGTAGTCCGAAAGGAGATCCAGTTTGGTTATTTACGGGTGTAGTACTGATTGTAATTGCCATTATATGCAATGGGATGGCGGCTGGTAAAAATCAAAAATCAGGAAGTAACAGCAGTAGAAAAGGAATAATTTTGGCAGCAATTGCCGGTATCTTAATGTCTTTTTTCTACCGCTTTGTAGCTGCCGCTATGGATCTGAACAATTTTGAATCTCCAACTCCAGGAATGGCGACTCCTTATACTGCTTTCTTTATCTTCGCTGTTGGTATCTTCTTAAGTAATTTTGTATTCAACACGATTGTTATGAAACACCCGTTTGTTGGTCTACCTGTCAGTTATAAAGAATATTTTGCAGGAAAATCGATGACTCACATGGTAGGTATTCTTGGCGGATGTATTTGGGGACTGGGTACTGCATTAAGCTATATTGCTGCCGACAAAGCAGGAGCAGCTATTTCGTATGCACTTGGGCAAGGTGCGCCTATGATTGCTGCCTTATGGGGAGTCTTTATATGGAAAGAATTTACAGGAAGTTCTAAAGCTACAAATAGATTATTAGGAATAATGTTTATTCTATTTATCACCGGGCTATCATTTATCGTCTTATCAGGAGGAAATTAATTATGAATATAAAATCAATCATTGCTTTATTGACTATCTTTCTTTTCTGTCCATCTCCTGCATCAAGCAAAAACATTGAGGGAACATCGCCTGACGGTAGTACCCGGATAGTTATTGAAACAGAGAATCAAGTTGCATATTCCGTCTTCCGTCATGGGACAATGATATTGAACACCAGTCCTATATCACTAACTGTAGGCAACAACATTTGGGGAACAGACAGAAAATGCCTGAAAATTACGAGCCATAGTGTTTCCAAAAGAGTAAACTTCACTGTTCCCCGTAAATATAAACAGGTATCCAATGAGTACAATCAAATTCAGTTAACTTATAAAGGATACAAAATAGAATTCAGAGTCTATAATGAAGGAGTAGCTTACCGCTTTATAAGCACATCCCACCATAAAGAGCCTGTACAGAGTGAAGTCGTATCCTTTTACTTTAACCAAGATTATAACAGTTATACCTTGCTGACAAACCAGCTACAAAATTGGTTTGAGCAGAATTATACAATAAGTCCTATTAGTAAACTGCCACGTGACAGTTTTTCTGTTGCACCGGTCATGGTAGAAGTAGGCAAGTATAAAGTACTACTAGCCGAAGCCAATCTATATAATTATGCAGGTATGTATCTACAACCAATCGGACATGCTTTTCAAGGAATATTTGCATTATATCCCGATCAGGAAGTACCCGCCGATGGAGATAATAAGATTTATGCTTCCACCCGAAAAGATTATATCATCCCACATTGTGGTAAACGTGCTTTTCCATGGCGTGTGATAGGAATCTTTGATGATGCACCTTCTATCCTGAACAGCGAACTGATCTACCTTCTATCTGAGGAGAAAGCCAAAGATGCCGATTATTCTTGGATTAAGCCCGGAAAAGTTTTATGGGACTGGTGGAATGACCGCAATATCTATAAGGTAAATTTTAAAAGTGGAATCAACACCGACACTTATCTTTATCTAATAGATTATGCCGCTAAACATCATATAGAATATGTATTAATTGATGAAGGTTGGTCAACTCGGAATGACTTACTAACTCTTAACCCCAATGTCGATATACCTTATATTTGTAAATATGCAAGGGAAAAAAATGTAGGTATCCAATTATGGGCTAAATGGGTAAACGTTATGAGACAAATGGATGCAGCTTTTGAGCAATTTAGTAAATGGGGAGTCAAAGGTGTCAAAATAGACTTTATGGATCGCAATGATGCAAAAATGGTCAACTTCTATGAGCAAGTTGCCATCAAAGCAACCCAGCACAAACTTCTAATAGATTTTCACGGTTCATATCCGAACGAAGGAATGCGACGCAAATATCCGAATCTTATGACCCGTGAAGGTGTAATTGGATTGGAATATAATAAATGGAGTAAACGAGCTACTGTCACGCACGATGTAATTATCCCTTATCTCCGTATGTGGGCAGGACCAATGGATTATACCCCCGGAGCTATGCTTAATGCACATCCGGAAACATTTTATGAAAATCAGCATGAACCGATGAGCCAAGGGACCCGAAGTCATCAATTAGCAATGTATGTAGTGTATGAAAGTCCTCTACAAATGATCTCAGACAGCCCTACCAAATATGATGAAAATCTACAAAGTTTCGAGTTTATTAAACAAATTCCCACTGTTTGGGATGAAACAATTCCTCTAAAAGGAGAAGTCGGTGAATATATCGCTATTGCACGACGTTATCAAAAGACATGGTATATAGGAGTTTTGAATGGAGTAACTCCACGAACAATAGAAATTGATTTGTCATTTATAGGAAAAAGTAGAAAAACAATCAAAGCCCACTATGATGGAATGAATGCAGAGCTACAAGCCAAAGATGTGCAGATCAAACAATATACGATCAGCGATTCTGAGAAACTTTCAATTCGTATGAGTCGTGGCGGTGGATATATAGGTATTATCAATATAGAATAAATTCAAACTATCATTTCTATTAAAATCAAATATTAATATGAAAAAACTACTTACCATTACAGTCATTGGACTTATTTTACTAGTTTGTCAGACTGCCTGTACATCACAAAAAAACAATAACACTACGTCCATACAAACAGAAATACCTGTCCGTCCCACCGGGCAGAAAGACGTCATTCTATTAACTGCCCCTCCAATAGATACCGTACGCGTAGGTTTTATCGGACTTGGAATGCGTGGTCCTGGTGCAGTAGAACGTTGGACACATATTCCAGGAACAAAAATCATAGCACTATGCGACCTACTTCCTGAGCGGGTTGAAAAAGCACAAGAAATATTAAAAAAAGCAGGTTTGCCAAAAGCTGAGCCTTATAGCGGAGAAGAAGACGCTTGGAAGAAACTTTGTGAAAGAGACGATATAGATATAGTTTATATTGCAACTGATTGGAAACATCATGCAAAAATGGGAGTTTATGCCATGGAACAAGGCAAACATGTAGCTATCGAGGTTCCATCTGCCATGACTTTGGAAGAAATATGGCAATTAGTCAATACTTCTGAGAAAACTCGCAAACACTGCATCCAACTTGAGAACTGCGTATATGATTTCTTTGAGCTCACAACATTAAATATGGCCCAACAAGGAGTTTTTGGTGAAATACTTCATGTAGAAGGAGCATACATCCATAATCTTGAAGATTTTTGGGGAGAATATTGGAATAACTGGAGAATGGATTATAATCAAAAACATCGTGGTGACATATATGCTACCCACGGTATAGGACCAGCTTGCCAATTGCTCAATATTCATCGAGGTGATCGTCTGAAAACATTGGTAGCTATGGACACAAAGGCTGTAAACGGACCTGCATACATCAAAAGACAAATGGGGAAGGAAGTTAAAGATTTTCAAAACGGTGATCAAACTTCCACATTAATTCGTACAGAAAACCAAAAAACAATATTGATTCAGCATAATGTAATGACACCCCGCCCATACAGTCGCATGTATCAACTTGTAGGTACAGATGGATATGCCAGTAAATACCCTATTGAGGAGTATTGTCTACGTCCTTCACAGATCGATTCTCAAAAGGTGCCCAATCATGAAGATCTAAACGCCCACGGTTCCCTGCCGACAGATGTAAAACTAGCATTAATGGATAAATATAAACATCCTATCCAAAGGGAATTGGAGGAAACAGCGAGAAAGGTAGGTGGACATGGTGGCATGGACTATATTATGGACTATCGCTTAGTATACTGCTTACAAAATGGCTTACCATTAGATATGGATGTCTATGATTTGGCAGAATGGTGCTGTATGGCCGAGCTCACCCGTCTTTCTATTGAGAATAATTCTGCACCCGTCGAAGTACCCGACTTCACTCGTGGAAGTTGGAATAAAGTACAAGGTTACTTTCACTCTTTTGTAAAATAAAATATTATCGGTAATAATTCTTTAATAATCAATATTAAAGCCATAGGAAATATGCTATTCCTATTGGCTTGGGACTATCCATCTGATTGTGTAAATAGAAAACTACGGGATTTTTCTCGTAGTTTTTTTATTTATATATTAACTTTGTAAAAATCAGATTTTATGGACATTCCTAAAGAATTTTTAAGTAAAGAGTTTCTGTCCCAGTTTAAGACTGGCGAAGATGTTACTGCTTTCATGAAAGAGCTTCATACTCGTGTTTATGAACAAATGCTGGAAGCAGAGATGGATAACCATTTAGGTTATGAGAAACACTCCAATCAAGGAGATCATAGTGGCAACTCCCGCAATGGTAGTTATAGGAAGCAGATTCAAACCGAGATGGGTAAATCTGTTATTCAGGTTCCTCGTGATCGGGAAGGTGAATTTGAGCCTATTGTCGTTCCCAAGCATCAATCCCGCGGCTTATCTATCGAGCGTCTTGTCATCTCTCTTTATGCCAAAGGTATGAGCGTCGCTGATATTGAGTCGGAAATGCAGGAAATATACGGTATTAACCTCTCTACCTCCGCTATCTCCATTATCACCAATAAAGTTAGCCAGGCTGCAACAGAGTGGCAAAATCGTCCTTTGGACAGTTTATATATGATTGTCTGGATGGATGGCATCGTATTCAAAGTCAGAGAAAACGGCAAAGTGATCAACAAGACTGTTTACCTATGTGTAGGTCTGAATAAGGAAGGCTTGAAAGAAGTATTGGGTATGTGGATTGGCAAAAATGAGAGTGCCGCTTTCTGGATGGGCGTTTTAACAGATCTCAAAGCCCGTGGTGTAGAAGATATTCTGATTACAGTTACTGATAACCTGAATGGATTTACGGAAACCATCAAGAGTGTATTTCCTGCCTCTACTACTCAAATATGTGTGGTACACCAAATTAGAAACTCTTGTCGCTATGTCGTCTGGAAAGAAAAAAAGGAATTCACTGCCGATTTAAAGAACATCTATAATGCACCTACTAAAGAAGCAGCTGAGATGGAGTTGGATAACTTTGAGCAAAAATGGGGTGCTAAATATCCATATGCGATACGCTCATGGAGAAATAATTGGGAAGAACTGACCGTATTCTTTGATTTCCCCGTCGAGATTAGAAAGATTATCTATACCACTAATCTTATTGAAAATCTGAATGGGAAAATTAGAAAGTACACCAAAAATAAGCTATCATTTCCAAATGATGATGCACTGAAAAAATCTGTCTATCTGGCCATTAACGAAATCGAAAAGAAATGGTACCAACCTATTTGGAATTGGGCATTGATATTTAACCAATTTATTACTATATTTGAAAACAGGATTCAAGTATAAAACCCGAATCCTGAAGTTTTCTATTTACACAAAATTGTGGACAGTGCCAATATATAGCGAATTTAATATGGATATTTCTATTTATAGAAGTTGAATTTCTTTTAATATATATCGAGATTTCTTTATTTGACGTTGAAAAACGCTTCTAGTCCGCTTTGGCTGTTATTTCCTATCATTATTTTGAATTTACCAGGTTCTATTGATTTTTGCATTTCAATATCCCAAAAAGCCAAATTAGATAAAGGAATTCTGAAATATACTATTTTTTTTTCATTAGGAACTAATTCTATCCGTTTAAAAGCTTTCAGTTCTTTTACTGGTCGAGTTACTGATCCTACAAGATCCGATATATAAACTTGAATGGTTTCTGCTCCTCTGTATTGCCCTGTATTTTTTATATTTACACTTATGGAAAGAGTATCGTTTGCATTTAATATTTTGTTGGCAAGTCTTAGATTTGAATATTCGAATGTAGTGTATGATAGTCCATAACCGAATGGGAATAAAGGTTGAGCGTCCAAATCAAGATAGTAGGATGAATGGCCTAATACAGATTGTTTAGCATTAAGGGGGATTTCATCCAAAGGTTTTTCTTTTCCTGTTGCCGGGCGTCCGGTATTGGTGTGATTATAATAAATAGGGATTTGTCCTACAGCTTTAGGGAAGGTAACAGGTAATTTACCACTAGGAGAGACCTTGCCAAATAAGATATCAGCTATGGCATTTCTTCAACCCAGCGATCTTCATTTTTCTCTGTCCCGTTGTAAAACACAATAAAATTTGGTGTTGGTATTCTCAGCCTGGTTGATGTATATAAAGACTTCAAATCCACCAGTTTCTGATATTCACCGGAAATATAGAATAAATCTCTTAAAGGCATATTTGGATTATAAGTAGACTGATGTTCATACAAAAATAAATTTGTATTGATAATAAACGCCAGGTCATTCTTCATTCCCATATAAATTGCATTATCAAGTGTCACGATTTCCAGTTGAGATGCATCCATATACGCGGTTCCATTGATTGCATTGTACAATGACAGTAGATTTTTTCTATCCGAAAACAATTTACGAAATACCGTATCCTTATACTTTCTATTTGCAGTTATTGCACTGCGTTCTGAGTGTTCTCTCTTCAGGTTAATTTTCTTGTTCCTTCTTTTTGCCATAGGCAACACCTCCTGTTTTATGCAGGAGTCGAAGAACATATTGTGCTACTCTTGTCACTTCTCAGACCCCTGCTTTTCATAATTAATTGGATTTAAAAGCATGGATTTCTGAAATGTGATTAGAATAATTAGACGGCAAAAATGCCTTGAAATATAAGAGAAATATGCTTTGGATTTATCTTAGCATTGCTTACTCTCTTTTTCAAGGCATTTTAGATTCTTTTTATTAAATTTGCTACAAACTCGTTACTGTGCACTGGTAATATCCCGCGAGGTGTTTTTTGTGAGCGAAGGTCACAGAAAACCCGAGACATACCGCGCGAATTTATGCGATTAGCATAAATTCTGTGCATCGCGAAGCGTGTTGCTGGGAACGGAGTGAACAGTAACACAAACTCTTTCGATTAATGGACATTGTCCACATTACAAAAACAAAATATGCATCTTCCCGCGGCTGTCATTTACCACTTCCGAATCTACCTGGTAAATCCTTTTGATCAGCTCCGGAGTGAGTACTTCCTGTGGAGTTCCATATCCTTCCAGCACACCATCTTTCAATACATAAATCTTATCGCAGTATGCCGCCGCAATATTCAGATCATGGATAGCTGATATTACAGTTACGTTAAGTTTCTTTACCAGTTCCATCAGCATGATCTGATGTGTGATATCCAGATGGTTAGTCGGCTCATCAAGGATCAGTGCAGGTGTCTGCTGTGCAAGTGCTCTTGCCAGAATAACCCTCTGCTGCTCTCCACCTGACAGCGTAGAAAATGTGCGATCCGCAAATGCATCCATCTGTACCGTTTTCAGTGCTTCTTCAACAATCCGGTAATCTTTTGCATTATCCCGTTCCAATGCTTTCTTATGAGGTGCACGTCCCATCAACACGACTTCCCGTACGGTAAAATCAAAGTTGTAGTAATTGTGCTGTGCCACAACTGCCATTTTTCTGGCGGAGCTTTTTACGCTCATGGAATGGAGTTCTTCGCCGTCCAGATAAACGGCACCTGCATCTGGTTTCAGGATACGGTAGATGCATTTTAATAATGTAGATTTTCCGCTTCCGTTTGGTCCGATGATCCCTACCAGTTCCTTATCCTTTGACTCTATGGAAATTCCCTTCAGTATCTGTCTGGCGTGAAATCCAACCTGAATATCTTTTGTAGTAATCTTCATTACTTGCTACCTCCAAATCCATAGGATTTCCGCACAAGCAGATAAATAAAGCATGGAGCACCGATAATTGATACCAGCACACCAATCGGCATCTCAGAATTCTTCAGGATCACACGACATGCCACATCACACCAGATCAGAAAAGACGCGCCAAGAAGTGCGCTCAGTGGAAGTAATCTTCTGTGGTCAGTTCCAAACAGAATCCTGACTACATGAGGAATCACAAGTCCTACAAATCCAATCACGCCAGCACAATATACTGCAAATCCAATCATTACAGAAGCAACGATCAGGTAAAATGTTCTCAATCTGTGTAAATCTGTTCCAAGTGTGATAGAAACTTCATCTCCCAAAAGCATCAGATTCAGGTTTCGATACTGCGTCCAGAAGATGACCACACATATCAGAGTAACCGGAAGCATCACACCTACTCTGGCCCAGCTTGCCCCTGCAAGACTTCCCATGCTCCATTTCATAACTTCCGTAGCTGCATTTTTGTCATTCGTAATGTAAATAACAAAATTTGAAAAAGCAGAGCACACCGCACTGACCGCCATTCCGGCAAGGATCAGCTTAGCTGATGTTGCCTTTCCTCCCATATTTGCAATAGCAATAACTGCAAAGGAGGTGATCATCGCGCCAATAAAAGCAGTAACTCCGACAGAATTCCCGCCAAGAAAGCTTCCGATTCCGAGCATGATTGCCAGCGTTGCACCAAGAGACGCGCCGGATGAAATACCAAGTACATACGGATCTGCCAGCGGGTTCTGCACGATTGCCTGCATTACTACGCCACATACAGAAAGAGCCATTCCAACTGCCAGAGCCAGCAGGACTCTGGGCAGTCGGATCAGCCATACAACATCGTGAATTGCACCTTCTGCATAGGCGGACAGACTTTTTATATGAAATAATTTATAAACAATGACACTGTACACATCCTTCAGTGACAGGTCAGCATTACCAAAAGTAATCGCCGCAAGTATGGAAAAAATAAGAAATCCTGCAAGTCCGATGAGGACTGCCACATACATGGATGTTCTGAGCACATTGCCTTTTTTTGTCTGCGAAACCTGTTCTTTCACTGTCTTTTCCTCAATCAGTCAAGATTAACGTCCGGGTATAATCCTTTTGCAAATGTTTCAATTCCATCCTGTGTACGTGTTGCACTTGCATACATCTCGCTGAGCATGATCGGATAAACACGACCGTTCTTTACAGCGTCAAGACTCTGAAGTGCTTCGTCATCCTGAATAACTGCAAGCTGGTCATTCTTAACTGTTTCCGGATCATCTCCTGCATATGGCATATATACTACGAAAATCACGTCAGGGTTTGCTGCAATGATATCTTCTTTTCCAACTGTAGAAGCATCCGGGTTTGCCAGAGTCGCACCCAGTTGTGTTACCATATCTCCACCAAGGCTCTTTGCACCATAGTTTGTGATATCTTCTCCAAGAGGTTCCAGAACCATTACGCTTGGTTTCTCTTCTACATCTGCTGTTGCTGTAAGAGTTTTATCGATCACTGCCTTTGCATCATCTACGATTGCCTGTGCTTTGTCCTGTACATCAAAAATCTTTCCAAGATTTAAGATATCTGTAAATTCATTTTCCAGAGTTCTGTCTCCGTCAGGGCGTGTGTTTGTGTTGTAATAAGTGTTGCAGCCTTTGTCGATCCAGTCTGTTACATTTCCGAGATTTTTATCAGAAAACAGGGAGCTCCAGGATAAGATCATGTCTGGCTCCAACATCGTTACAGTCTCAAGGGATGGGGTAAATTCATCAAGATAATTTGTTTTTGAAAATGCATCTTTAAGTTCATCCGGAACTTCATTGTCAAGACCTGCAGTAGCTACCAGACGGTCTTCCAGGCCAAGTGCAAGCATGGTTTCAATGCTTCCCTGATATACAGCAAGAACTTTCTCCGGTGCCTTTTCATAGGTTGTTTCGATTTCATTTCCATCATAATCATAGGTTGTGATGGTCAGAGGATATTCTGTCTTTGTACCTTCTGCGTCTGCTGTTTTATCTGCATCTGCTGAATCCTGCGCGTCTGCATCTTCCTGTGTATCAGAGTCTGCATCTGCTGCCGGCTGGTTGTCCTCTTTGATTGTCTCAGAGTCTGCTCTCTCTGCTGCAAAAGCTGCCGGAGTTGCGGAGACAGCCATAGCTGCTGCCATCATAATTGCCATGATTCTTGTGGATAAATACCTGTTTTTCATTTGACTTCCTCTCTTTTCGTATATGTTATTTACCTGTTCGTGTAACCGAAAAGATGGTACTTCAGAAAAAGTAAAATAGAAGTGATAAAAATAACGGATACTTTTTACGGAAGCTCCTTCTTTACGCTGTCAGGCAGGTTTCCTGACTCACAGATCACAGAAAGTTTCCATAAAATAAAAACTGATACAACATCCATGCTTCAGCAGTTCATGAATGTTGTATCAGAAATATTTCCAGATACTCTCTGGCAGCCGGATTCCGCCTTCTCACATATTTATGCAATGACATATTACAATCCCGCTTTTTTTCTGTATACAGTGGCCGCAACCGTTCAGGCATTTCACCTGATTCCCTCTCACATTACCATACACAAAATCTGCATATGATAATGTTCACTTAACAGCTTATTCAATTACGCTGATACAATTTTAGCACACTGCTTTTATAATTACAACCATATTCGAGACACATCAGAATTCTTTCTTCTCCATAAGCCGGACACCAATCCAAAAAGACCCCATATATACAATTACTGTAAATAATACAACTCCGGCCAATACCATTCCCCAGTTCAGTCCATTCAGCCATGCATCGACTGCGTCTGCTGAAAGTCCCATTGTTTTTATCAGAATATAAACTACGGCAAATATAATAGCCCACATGACCATTGCAATATAACGTCCTTTTTCCGCTCCAAAATGTATTACAAGCGGGAGCGATACCGCCAGCATAAGAAGTGCCAGTGGAATGTATATCAGGCTGCCAATGATAGTCTCACTCAGACACCCCTGAAGTTCTGCCACACCTTTGCAGATTACTCCCGTTATCGTTGCAATTCCCCACGCTACAGCCGTAAGCCCTGCTCCCAGCAGATATTTTTCCGCCACATACTGTTTTCTGGTAACCGGCAAGGTCATAAGAAACGCAAGACCATTATCAAACTCATCATAACTTATAGTCGTAATGGCAAAAATTGCTGTGACAATCGTAAAATATCCTGTAGCAAAACTGACACTCCCGCTTCCTGCCAGATTCAGGATGACTTCCATTACAACAACCAGGATAAAAAACTGTTTCTGCTGTTTCATCAGTTCTATATCCTTTACAAATAATCCCTTCATACCTGTTCCTCCATCATCACTACCAGATCATCAATCTTTCCATTCTCAATTACAACATCTGGGTAATTTTCCATATAAAATTGTTTCTGGTTTGTCAGACACCTGTATCCATAAGCTTCTTTCCGGATCTTAATAAGGTATTGCTGATCCAGTTTTTCGTACTCTTCTTCTGCAACTTTAAGAACTGCATAATCCGACAGCAGTACATCTGTATCCTCATGAAGGATAATTTTTCCGGCATGGATCATATAAAAATCGTCACAAAGACTCTCCAGATCTGATGAAATATGTGAACTGATCAGAATCGAGCTGCTTTCATTTTCTTCCATATATTCTCTCAGCATGTTCAGCACTTCATCCCTGGCTATCACATCCAGACCAACTGTGGGCTCATCCAGAATCAGCAGTTCTGCCTTATGGCTTAATGCTGCCAGTACTTTAAACTTTGCTTTCATACCAGTGGAAAATTCTTTGATTTTCTTGTCTGTGGGCAGATTGAATCTTCTGCACTGCTGCAGGAATTTCTCTCTGTCAAAATCCGGATATATGCTTTTCATAATATTGGCCACGCCCGCTGCTGTCAGATACATACTGAAGCCTGAATCTGCAAAAACAACTCCCAGTTTCTGCTTATCCTCCGGCTTAAGCTCTTCTGCCTTTTTCCCAAAGACCTCTATCTCTCCGCCATCCGGATGAATCAGGCCGAGCAAAGCTTTAAATGTGGTGGATTTCCCGGAACCATTTCTTCCAATAAGTCCTGTAATCATCCCAGGCTGTACTTCCATAGAACAGTCCAGCGAAAAACCTCTGTAATGTTTCTGCAAATGACTGATTTTCAACATGTCTTAGTCCTCCATGATCATTTCAAAAAGATTTCTGATTTCCTCATCGTCCAGTCCACTTCTTCTACCCTTCATGATTGCCTGCTCCAGATCATGTTCTACTTCTTTGAGCTGTTCTTCCCTCATCAGGTCTTTATTTGTGGCTGCAACGTAGGTTCCTTTTCCATGAACAGTGACGGTAAATCCCTCTTCTTCCAGATTGTCGTAGGCTTTCTTCACAGTCAGGGCACTGATCTTCAGTTCCTTTGACAGACTGCGTACTGAAGGTAATACAGTGTCCGGCTGTAACTCTCCTCTGATAATCGCAGACTTAATCTGGTCTATGATCTGTTCATAAATAGGTACCATGGATGAATTATTGATTATTATATGCATATGTTTCTCCTCCATCTACAAACAGTATATAACAGTATATAACTGTTGTCAACTGTTTTATACTGTTATATTTCATCTGTTTAAAGAAAAAAGGATATCTTCAGTCACATAACGTTTCTGAAAATATCCCTTTTATATTATTCTGCCAAATATGCCTTCAGTTTCTCCATATCAGCTTTCATTACTCTCCGTCCCACCTCATAAATCTCCTTTAAATGGGCGGGATCACGCTCAACCGGTTTGGCACTGATGTCTCTGTCCGGGCGGATAACGTGGATCCTACCCTCTTTTTCCAGATATGCGATTTTATCCAACATACGGTTATACTGAATATGACGTTCATCCAGAAGCTTTACAAGCTCCGGATACTCTCTGAACTTCAGTCGGATCAGCGGCATCAGCTTATTATGTTCTTTTCTGTATCCCGGATGACGGGTACAGACTACCACATTTTTCTCATAACCCTGTGAAAGCATCCAGTTTACAGGAATCGGATCTGAGATACCACCGTCCAGATACATTCTTCCATTCAGCTTTACCGGCCTGGCAGCCAGTGGCAGGGAAGCTGATGCACGCATCCATTCCACATCCAACCTGTCTCCCATTCTGCATTCCTGATAGCAGGGTTTTCCTGTTTCAATATCTGTACATACAACCGTAAACTTCATGGGTGATCTGGCAAATGTCTCTGTGTCAAAAACATCCAGCTTCCAGGGCACCTCCCCATATGCAAAATCTTTGCTGTAAAGATCGCCGGTAGTGATCCAGCTTTTCAATCCCATATATCGTTTATCCTTGCAGAATCTGGTATTATAACGAAGGGTTCGTCCAATCTGGCGGGACTTATAATTACATCCAAAAATTGCACCGGCGGAAACGCCAACTGTAGAATCTGCATAAATCCCCTGCTCCATCAGCTCATCCAGAACTCCGGCTGTATACAGTCCCCGCATACCTCCACCTTCCAGAACCATTCCGAGGCCTTTCTTTTTATTGTCTTCCATAGCTATTCTCACTTTTCACTTTCTTTCACATATTCATTTCGGATTGCAAATCCATGATCCATAGGGCCACTTCCCTTTCCCAGGTCAAGCATTGCCGCCAGTGCTCCTGAAATATACTGTTTGGAACGTTTTACAGCAGTTTGCAGGTCATATCCCTTTGCAAGATTGGAAGCAATGGCACTGCTCAACGTACAGCCTGTTCCATGTGTGTTTGGATTATCGATACGCTTTCCTTCAAACCAGCAATATTTTCCATCATAGTAAAGCAGATCATTTGCATCATTAATGCTGTGTCCGCCTTTGCAAAGTACTGCACAATGATATGTCTCAGAAATCTTTCCGGCAGCCTCTATCATTTCCTCTGCATTGGTCACTGACATTTCAACCAGAACCTCTGCCTCCGGAATATTCGGAGTAAGCACATCAGCCAGTGGAAACAGTTCCTGCTTCAATATCTCCACTGCATCATCACTGATCAGCTTGGCACCGCTTGTTGCAACCATAACAGGATCCACAACAATGTTTTCCGCTTTATATTGTTTCAGTTTCTCTGCTATTACATGAATCAGATCTTTATCTGATACCATTCCGATTTTTACCGCATCCGGATAAATATCCTGAAAAACAGAATCCAGTTCCTGCCCCAGAAATTCCGGTGTTACATTTAATATTGCCTGTACACCGGTTGTATTCTGTGCAGTTAATGCGGTAATGGCACTCATTGCATATACACCATTTGTGATCATTGTCTTAATATCTGCCTGGATTCCGGCGCCTCCGCTGGAATCACTTCCTGCGATCGTCAGTGCAGTTCTCATAATTGTCTTCCTCTCATTTCTGCTATAATACAATCTTATCTACTGCCTCTTTCAGTTCTTCTGCTGCTTCTTTAATGTTATTCTGAGCATAAATGGCACTGATCACTGCCACACCGCAAATCCCTGTTCCCTTTAGCTGAGATATATTTTCTGCTGTGATCCCCCCGATTGCCACCACAGGGATAGATACCGCTTCACAGATTGCCTTCAGTGTTTCATGGGGAAGTTCTGCCGCATCTGCTTTTGAACCGGTTGCAAATACTGCACCCACCCCCAGATAATCTGCACCACGCTCCTGTGCAAGCAATGCCTGCTCTACCGTTCGTGCCGAAACTCCCAGGATTTTATCCGGTCCAAGTTTCTCACGCACAGCACCTGCTTCCATATCACTCTGCCCTACATGAACACCATCTGCATTCATCTTCAAAGCAATTTCCACATTGTCATTTATGATCAGAGGTACCTTATAATCTCTGCATAATTCCTGAAGTTCAGCTGCTTCCTGCAGGAAAGTTTCATCATCTGAATTTTTATCCCTGAGCTGCAGAAAGGTTACGCCTCCATCCAGACTCTCCTTTACCACTTCCTTAAGGCTCCGCCCATTAAGCCAGTGACGATCCGTTATTGCGTATAAGCGCATTTTCTCTTTATCGAATTTCATGTTTCACTCCTCTTTTCTACTCTTATCTATAGCAATTTACCCAAAAGTTCTGCTGTAATTTTCTCCAGCTCATCTCTGATCTTAATGTGCTGCGGACATACTTCTTCGCACTTACCACATTTCACACATTCATTGGCAGATTTCCTGCCATGTTTGCCTACCAGCCATTCTTTCTGGTGAACTGTGCAGTTGCTTCTTCTCTTGTCTTGTAGTTGATCCATGCTGCATTCTTTGTAAAAAGAGTCATATATTTTTTACATACTGATAATTCCCAAAACGTTTGCAATAGAACTCAGCAAAATAATGATCAGGCAAATCGGTGCAAAGTATTTGATAAATACTCTGTACAGTTTCTTTCTGCGGAATGGAGAAGACTGTTCAATTTCTTTTACCATTCCATCAATACCAACAACACGAAGAATCAGAATACAGGTTGCAAGTGCTGCCAACGGCATCATTACTGAGTTTGTCATAAAATCGAAGAAATCAAGGAAGTTCATTCCAAAGATACGAATGAAATCCAGAAGTCCATATCCCATAGAAGATGCGGTTCCAAGTACAATCATGATCACAACCATCAGACCGCAGCATTTCTTACGGCTCCAGTGAAGTTCGTCCATGAATGTGGAAACACTGGTTTCCATCAGGGAAACGGCACTTGTCAGAGCTGCAAGTAATACAAGTATGAAGAATACGATTCCTGTTGCAGTACCAAATCCCATACTTGCAAATACTTTTGGCAATGTGATAAACATCAGAGATGGTCCTGCCTGAAGTGTTTCAGGATTTCCACCGGAGAATGAAAATACCGCCGGGATGATCATCAGACCTGCAAGGATTGCGATACCTGTATCGAAAACCTCAACCTGTGTGGTAGATCTCTCGATATCCATATCTTTACGGACATAGGAACCGTAAGTATACAGGATTCCCATTGCAATGGACAAAGAATAAAACATCTGTCCCATCGCTGCTACTACTGTCATCCAGGAGAAATTTTTCACATTCGGGATCAGGAAATATTTCACACCTTCAACAGCACCCGGACGTGTGACAGAATAGATTGTAACTACGACTGCCAGAACTACCAGAACCGGCATCATGATCTTTGACATTCTCTCTACACCGTTCTGTACACCACCGAGAATGATGATGAATACAAGCGCCGCAAATACCAGAAACCAGAGTTCCACCTGCCAGGAATCGGAAATAAAGTTTCCAAAATATCCGTCTTCCGCTACTGCCTGGACATTTCCTTTGAAATATTCCACAAGATACTTAATTACCCATCCGCCAATCGTACTGTAATAAGGAACGATCAGCATTGGAATCACTGCATTTAACCATCCGCCGATTTTGAATGATTTCGTTTTTCCAAAATGCTCAAATGCACCTACCGGACTCTTTCTGGTCATTCGTCCAAGGGCTGTTTCTGACATGATCAGTACATAACCAAATGACGCTGTCAGAAGAATATAGATCAGCAGGAAAATTCCGCCTCCATATTTCGCTGCAAGATATGGAAATCTCCAGATATTTCCCAGTCCTACTGCAGAACCTGCAACTGCCAGCACATAACCAATCCTTCCGGAAAAGCTTCCTCTGTTATGGTTATGTGCAGAATTGTTTTCTTTTTTCATTATACACCTCACCTCGTTACAAAAACCTCCCATAGGATTTCTCCCATGGGAGGTCTGCTAGTTTTTTACTGATTCTATAGTATCAAAAAGATGCGGGAATGTCAAAGACTAATAATAATTACAGACTTAATTGTAACATAGTTACTGTTCACACACCACTATCCCAGTATATATTTCAAGTATAGTCTTTCTGTACACATTGTTCTATGATATAATAGTTGAGCTACCACCCCTAGACAGGTGCAGAAAGGGGGTGTGTTGTAAATGGATATGATCTTATCATTTATGCTTTCTATCTTGGCAAGTGTAATCGCCTACTACATTTGCAAATGGTTGGATAGAAAATAGTAGCTGGTAGCCAGCCTGGGGGAATAAGCCACCCTGCCCAAACGGAATAAAAAAGCCTCAGAGGTCGCAACTCTGGGGCTTTTGCTGTGTTATAAATGAATTTAACCTTATCATTTTGCCTACTGGCATTATATCATATGCATTTTTTGTTTGCAATATACTCAATATACTTTTTCGAATCAAGTCAAACTTTTGGTTACTGTTCACACATCACTATTCCGCGAGGTGTTTTGGCATGAATCTGCCACAATCCGTTTTATGAAATCGCAGATCGCTCTGAAGAAGTCTTTTCATCACCTCCCTGACTGCTCCATCTTCGCGGCGTTTCATATTCGCTCGTACA
>ERZ773108.1069-NODE-1069-length-29012-cov-3.403391_pt1 | contig 29012 bp, 13 predicted proteins | sample MGYA00580570_ERZ773108 | MGnify/ENA primary metagenome ERZ773108 (study PRJEB29015, sample SAMEA2737840) | human gut metagenome | biome: human gut; feature: human-associated habitat; material: faeces | place: China | collected 2012 ...
CCGTTTTCACCGAAAAAAACGCCAGTAGAAAAGAAGCAGACCTATTCCCTTTGGGGCAAGGTAATCGTGGCAATTATTCCTGCCGGCGTTTCAGGGGTGTTTTTAGACGACCTGGTGGACAATGTTCTCTCAAGTTCCCTAGTCATTGCGGCTACCCTCATTATATATGGTATCGCATTTATCTGGGTGGAGCGTCAGGGGAAAAAACCAAAAACGAACACGCTGGAAGAATTGACCTATAAAACCGCCTTTTTCATCGGTCTGTTTCAGGTGCTGTCTTTGGTTCCAGGCACTTCCCGCTCCGGCTCCACAATTTTAGGCGCAATTATCGTTGGCTGCTCCCGGTTTGTGGGAACAGAATTTTCATTCTTTATGGCAGTGCCGGTTATGTTCGGCGCAAGCGGCTTAAAGCTGGTAAAGTTTTTAGCAAAAGGCGCGGTAATCAACACAACGGAATGGGCCGTTATGATAACAGGCTTTGTCGTTACATTTTTCGTTTCGGTCTGGGCCATTAAATTTTTAATTGGTTATATCAAAAAACACGATTTCAAGCCCTTTGGCATATACAGAATTATATTGGGCATTATCGTAATCATTGCAGTTGCAACAAACTTCTTGCCAATGTAACGCATAAAAGCCGACCCGATGGGTCGGCTTTTTTATTTTTCAATTATTCTGTTTTTAAAATCTCATCATTCAACCGATTTGCAAATGAAATAAATTGCTCCTTATTTTCAGCAAAGAACTCTGCTGTGTTTCCATATTCAAAAACATCACCGCGCAGGAACTGAACAGAGGTTTTGCCCGTCTGGTCGTTGAATGTTACCTGCCCTAAATTTTCAATCACACAAAACATTAAATAGGCGTTTCCCTTTAGTTCCATTTCCGGTATTCTTGATAAATCCTTGTATTGAAGTGTAATGCCATAAGGCTCTGCTTCGGTTTGAAGTTCCATACCATTTCGTTCGCCATTTTTAACAAATGGCAACAGTTCTATCACCTCACCAACAGCTGATGCATTTCCAACATACGGGGTTTTAGCTTCATAAAGCGTTGCCATTTGCTCCTGAAATGAAGCATTGTAAATTTCACCGTTGTTCATCTCTTTGCCACAACTGGAAAACAATAGGCCTGAAACAACTATGAGAAGGAAAACGAGTGGCCGCTTTTTTTGTTTGATATGTTTCATAGATTCACCCTTTGCGATTTAAAGAAACGGCTGTGCTTAATATAAGCACAGCCGCAAAAAGTTTAATTTACTGTTTTACACCAATTTCAGCATAAACATCATGCAATTCGTCTTTGAGTTCGTTTGCTTCTTTGGTCAGAACCTGACCGCCGCCGCTTTCCCAAATCTTTTCAAATTCAGAGTAAGCATCAATTGATTTAACACCCTGAATGATTTCGCTCATGATTGACATCTGCTTTGTTCTGAGGTCGATGATGTAATCAGCAGAAGACGGAACAACGTCAACCTTAAAGAAGTAGTCTGTCAAAGAATATTTCTCATCCGTCCATTCTTTTGCCCATGCATTCCAAGCATCAGATCTTGTAGATGCATAGTTTTCATAGGTTGTTGCAACAGGTGTGAACATTCCCGGACCAGCAAAGTCACTGCTTAAGCCGGCAATTCTTGTTTCGTCCGCTGTTTCAGCGCCATACCCAGGCAGCATAACAAAGTTGTTTGCCTTTGTTGTATCTTCAGGTGCTTTCTCCCATGATTCGCCTTCGTTACCAATTTTTAATGTGGTATAGAAGTCAAAATCAGTAAACATACCTTCGAAGATTTTCAGCATACGCGGAACTTTAGCGCCATGTCCTTCTGTGTTACCAAAAGACACTACGTGGCAAGCTCTGCCCCATGCACGTGTACCGCTCTTGCCATCAGGACCTGTGGGCAGGAAGCCAATAGCAACCTGTGCTTTCGGGTTGTTTTCTTTCACTGTGTTCTGAATAGCATTTTTGTCATTCGGGTCATTGTACTGTGTCGTCATGTAACCCAATGTTCCGGAATTCCATTTGTCTGCATCAGCCTGGCCTAAAACAAAGTCAGGGTGAATGATGCCTTCGGAATACCATGTAGCAAGGGTTTTCAGAGCTTCTTTACATTCGTCCGTCAAACCGCCGTAAACGATTTTACCGTCAACCTCCTGCCAGTCGAAAGGAAGGCAGCCATATGCACCGAAAATTTCGGAGAAATAGCTCTGATAATGCGTAGAGCCTACAGAAATACCGTATGTATCCTTCTTGCCGTTTCCGTCAGGATCGCCGTTCGCAAACTGGTAAAGTGCGGTATGCATATCATCTAACGTTTTCGGAACGTCTAAATTAAATTTGTCCAGCCAGTCCTTGCGGTATGCTGCTGTTTTAGAAAGCATATGACTGTGGTTTACGTTCGGAACGCCCCAGTTTTTGTCCTGATATCTGGAATAAATCCAAGCTGCCGGCGCGTAGTCGGTGATATAATCAAAATACTGCGGAGCATACTGTTTGATTGTGTCGTAAGGAACTTCTACAACAAAGTCCTGATCAACATCGTTAAAAACATGGAGCGGATCCAGTTCATAAATCAGGTCAGGAATTTCTCCACCGGCCATAAGCATAACCTTTTTATCCTGATACTTGTTTTCTTCGTAGAATAAAGGCTGAATTTCTACGTTGAATTTCTCCTCAATTGCCTTTTCCGGAATTGTTCCTTCTTCAGCTCCGGGGTTTCTGGGATAACCAAGCCACTTCAGCGTTAGTTTTTCATCATTGTCCTGATAGTTTTCAGAACTGGTCGATGATTTATCGCCGCCGCAGCCTGCCAGCATGCCAACAGTCATAACAGCTGCAATTGACACGCTAAGTAGTTTTTTCATTTTCATGAAATAGCCCTCCTTAATTTTGTTTGATAAAAATGTAAAATCTAATGCCTATCCATGACATTAGCCTTTAACAGCGCCAAGTGTTACACCCTTTACAAAGTACTTCTGTACGAAAGGATAGAACAGCAAAATCGGCAGGATAGAAACAATGATAGATGCCGACTGAATGGTTTTTCCTGTTACTTCAATTTGATCCTGCGCAGAAGCATTAACGTCCGATATCAAGTTTGTATTACCTTCATTGACAATACGCTGAATGTAATTCTGAACGACAATCTTCCGCGAATCTGTAATATACATCATGCCGCTGAACCACTCGTTCCAGTGTGCAACTGCGTTCCACAGAGCAAGCGTCATAATAATCGGCTTTGATAGCGGCACGATAATTTGGAAGAAAATTCGGAACTCTCCCGCGCCGTCTATTTTCGCCGATTCATTTAAGCTCTCTGGCAACGAGGCAAAGAACGATCTGGATACAATTACGTTATAAGCTGTAATTAATAAAGGCAGAACATATACCCAAATGTTGTTAATAAGGCCTAACGATTTAATATTTAAGTATGTAGGAATCTGACCGCCAGAGAAAAGCATTGTGAACATAATGAATATTACAAAAAATCTTTTCATCGGCAGGCGTGGTCTTGACAACGCATAACCATAAAAGCAGGTTACTAACAGCGACAGAACCGTTCCTACGATTGTTCTAAACAAGGTGTATTTATATGCATTCCAAATTTCTGCATTTTTGAACACCATTTTATATGGGTCAATTGTGATTTTCTGAAAATTCGGAAGGATATGCAGACCAAGTGACTCTGCTTCCGCCTTTGTACTAAGCGATATGGAAAGCGTGTATAAAAACGGATATAGTGTTGTGAAAGCGAACAAGGTAAGTATAATGTAGTTAAAAACGTTAAATATCTTTTCGCCTCTTGTACGTTGTATCATCTTAACATAAACCCTCCCTTATAAAATACCGTATTCGTCATGGCTGAGCACCTTAACAATCCAGTTTGAGCCAAGTACAAACGCCATGCCCACCAAAGACTTAAACAAGCCAAGCGCCGTACCAATTTCATAACGACCGTCCTGCAAAAGACGCAATGAATATGTGTCAAGAATATCGGAAGACTCGTACACCATAACATTGTACATGTTGTATATCTGATCGAATCCGGCATTTAATACCTGACCGAGGTTCATGATGAAAACTGTTGTAACCGTGCCCATAATGGTGGGAAGACTGATATGCCAAACTTGCTTCCATCTGCTGGCGCCGTCGATATAAGCAGCTTCGTAGAGCGATTCGTCTACACCGGAAAGTGCCGCCATGTAAATGATAGCACCCCAGCCTAATCCCTGCCAAACCGCAGTTCCGACAATGAGCCAGAGGAACGCCGTGTTGTTTCCGAAAAACGGAATCGGTTCGTTCAGTCCCAGGTTCTGTAAAACCATGTTGATTGGGCCGACGGTAGCAAACACCATCTTTAAAATACCGCCAAGTACAACCCATGAGAAAAAGTGAGGTAAATATGTAAGTGTCTGAACAATTCGCTTATAAACCTTTCCGCGCATCTCATTCAGCAGAAGCGCCAAAATGATCGGTGCCGGGAAACCGCATATAAGCTTTAAAAAGCTGATGACAACCGTATTTCTCAATACTTTTATAAAATCTCCGCCGCTGAACATCCTGATAAAATGCGCCATACCATTCTGATCAGCCCACGGGCTGCCCCATATGCCAAGTTTAAATTTGTAATCTTTAAATGCGATTAACAAACCGTACATAGGCTTATAGGCAAACAAGAGCAATGCAATAACACCGGGAATCAACATAATGAGCAAAGCATAGTGTCTTTTAAACTCTTTGAACAATGATGTTTTTTTCGGCAAGTAAGCACTGCTTTCTACTGCTACTGACTTTTTCAAAGAAAACCCACTCCTCTACCATAAGTTCTAAAAATAGAAAAACTGTAATAAAAAGAAAAGTTCTGCCTGTTGCAAAGTTGTCAGTTAACTTTAAACGAAAGCAAACTTTACAGTTTTTCTGCTATAAACCTTAAAAATCTGCACACATGTGAAACACTTTATGTGCTCATTTTTAAGCATATCTTATTCTACCACAAGTTGTACCCAAAGTGCAATAGTTTTTTTCATTTTTTTGTACTATTTTTATAATTTTTTCTCTTTTTTTTGGTAAAATGTACTCATACGTGTAAATATTAACCATGAAAAATTCTTACATTTGTTATTTTTCACTGGTACTTTGTTCATCATTCCTTCATTTTATTCGTTTTAAAGTTATATTTTATTCATATATACGTACAAGTTATACAAATATTCTAATTTTTTCTGCTGACAACTTCACAAAATTTGGTTTGTTTTGCCATATACCCTTTTCACTCTGGTTTATGCAACTTTACCAAAATCAAAATCAGCGGCAGACTATCAAAATGTACCCTACCGCTGAAATTGAAAAAATGGTTTCACAAGGATATTACTTTGTTGTAACAATTACAGTTCTTGTTTCAGGAACCCACTCAACTTTAGCGTTGAAACTTTCTGAAATCGCCCGAACGGGAACCATTGTCCGGTCGTCAATAATTTGAGCAGGTACATCAAGTTCAAAATCTTCCCCATTGATTTTCATAATTTTATTATCAATTTGAATTGCAACGGCAATGCCATCTCTGGCCCCCTTTGCCGTTCTGGTTTCTGCCTCCCATTCTACGTCTGCGCCCAATGCTTCAAAGATTGCACGGAATGGAACCAGCGTTCTGTCATCAACAATTACAGGCGGAACGTCTGCCTGAACCTCTATACCGTCAACCAATATTTTAATTTCATCTGTTGACGGCTGATCAGGATTTGACGGGTCGCCGGAGGTCTTTTTTCCGGGTATCATTTTAATATCGTCAATATAATAAACTAGTGCAGTGTCACGGGAACCTGTTGTTTCCTCAAGCTTGTCACTTCCAACACGAACTTCAAAGGAGCCATCGCTGTTGCAAAGCGTAGGCTTGTTTGAAGTTAATACACCTGTTCCGTCAAACGTAAATTCTGCTTGAACTTCTGTAAACTCTTTGTTATTCAGCCCGGCATTGGGGGCATCCACCTTTACTAATGCGTTTTTCCCGGTGGGGTTACCGGATTCATCTACCCCATCAAGTCTGAAAATAAACGTCGCGCTGTCTGTCACAAGCTTTTCTATGGAATCCAGCTTAACTTTAGCGGACAGATGATAGCTTCTGCCCTTTTCCAGTCCGCTGACATTAAAGGCTACGCCGGTGGACGAGCCATATGTTCCTGTGGCAGTGGTAACCTTTAATGCGCCTTTGATACCGTCTGCTCCCACAGTGCCGTCCCACTCCCAGTCGGGCGAAGGCGTCACGCCAATGTCTGCAATTGCAGAGGTGTCGCCATCGTTAAAATTTACATCGACTTTCGTTGAATCGTAATCGGGATTTTCGTTTGTTATAATGTTATACAGTCCAACCATATAGCCGCCGCTGGCGTTATCCTTTTGGTCTGTCACTTCAATGTCAAGCGTATGTTTTCCCTGGCCCAAATCAAAATTGGAATAACCCAGAACCAACTGGCCGCCGTTGTCTTTGTAGTAGTCACTGACTGTAGCCATTGTTTTACCGTCAATAATCACTTTATACATACCGCCGTTTTTGTGCAGTCTGTGTTCAATTGCAAGTACATTTCCTGTGAAGTCAAAGTGCAGCTTCTGGCCTGCAGCGCCAACATCCTCAAAGGTTGTCACAAAATTACCCGATTTTTGCCAGCCATTTGTTGTAACATAATCGGCTGCCGGTGTGAAAGTGGTATTTACGAACAAGCTCTTTGAATTATACTTTTTATCCATGACTTTTGGCTTCGTATAATACTTGCCGGTAGCAAGGCATTTTGTAACCTCGTCGCCATAGACTGCATATCCGGTAGCGTTGGGGTGAACGCTGTCGCCAAGATAAGTTTCCATGGTGTTTTTCGGATTATCCTTCAATTCCTGTGTCATTCTTGCCTGGAAATCAATCTGCGCCAAACCATAGTAATCTGCAACTGCGCGCTGATATGTCTGGTTGACATTCAGCGTCCGGTTGGTCGTATATACAAAGCAGATATAGGGCACCTTTTCAAGCTTCTGCAGGCTTAAAACCATGCTCTCTAAATATCTTGTAGTATCCCTACCTCCGTCGTTTACAGCAAATTCAATGAACACCATATCAGGGTTTTTATCAATTACGTCGCGCTTTAGCCTCAAAAGTCCATACTCTGAGCCCGTTCCGCCGACGCCAACGTTGTGGTTGTGCACATTATTCTCGCCAAATGTTTTAGAAAAGTATTTTCCTGTTATATCCACCCAGTTTTGTCCTCCACCGGCGCCGGCGCCGGCAGTGATGGAGCCGCCCAGATACACAATATTGATATTGCTCGGGTCTTCAAAAATTCCTTCTGCGCTTGCGGGAATGGAAAACGCCACCATAACAGATATCAGCATGACCGTCAATATCAGAGATAAAAGTTTTTTCATTTCGTGTTCCTCCTCTAAAGTGTGTGCATGCCGCACACGGAAAATTTAGTTTTTTAGACACAATGTGCCTTAGCTGATGATAGCTGCAGTAGAACTGCAGCTATCATTTTTATATCATTTTGTATAGCTTACACTGTCGGAATATACCCGTTCGCCGGCATCTTCGATTGTTGTGCCGCTCCACACAAACATGCATGCACTTTTCGCATCTGCCGCCGCAACTGTGCTGAACGCAACGTTCTCTGAAAAGCCAACATTCACCTTAACCGGCTTTGAATCAACCCGAACCATCGCGCCGTTTTTATCATACTGGGCCAGAATTAACACCATGTACTGTTCACCCAGCGAATACGAGTTGTTCTCAATATGTGTCGACGTTGCAATCTCGCCGGTTGTTTCGTCCCATTTTGTAAACGAGGGTGTTACGTCAAACGCCTTTTTAACGTTATGAATTTCATAGGAATAAACGGTACCAAATAACCCGTCTTCATCAATGGGAACAAACTCAATTTTAATATCACAGCCAGCTGCATCATTTGGTATGTCAATTTCTGCATTTGTCCAATTTGTTTCATTCATAGCAAGCGTAACCCAGCCGTCACCAGCCTTTTTTAAAAGACGGACAACAGAACCGCCCTCCATGCATTCCTTTCGGTCACTAACAAATTCATAATCCACCGTCATTGTTGTTCCCGCTGCTTCGTCGCCGGAAAACGAAACGTCCTTTGCGTAAGGGAATTGATATTTGTCAGCATCAGGGTCAGAATTCGGATCATATTCCTCAATTTTTAAATCGTCTAAAAAGTAGCTGATTCCTGCTGCGTTTTCTCCCACAACCAAATTCAGATACGGCAGCCTCGGTATAACATTAGATGCCGGCTTTACATCTGCCGTAAAATCAGGCGAATAAATGAATTCATACTTTTCCCAATCATTGGTAAGCACAGCGCCCTCGTCTAAAATTTCTTCGTCTGGTACCTCATAGGCATCCATTGCTTCCTTGCTGTCAACCGTTCGGTCAAGCCGAAGCTGAATGGGCTGATTCTCAGCTAAATTATTTCCCTTTGCCCAAAACGAAATTTTATACTGCACTTGGTTTGCTATATTAATTGGCTGAAATGCATACCCACCCTGCGATGTTGTATTAACCAACATGGATTTTGTAGAATATGCCGTTTCACCTTCCGGATATGTGCTGATCGGCCTTACTTCATTCGACTGTGTTACTTTCGCTCCGTTTTCAAACCAGAACGGAACAGCCGATTGCTTATAATAATCTGTATTTGCCTTGCCCTCTTTAAAATAAACTCCCTCAGGAAGACTGGAGGTTTCAAAATCGCCGTTTGCAACAACACCCATATCTACAATGTCAAAAGAGTCTATAGAATAGCTTGCATTTGCATGCGTGATATGCTGATTCGCCGGCGTATCAAAGAAACGGATGCCCCAGTTTACTGTCTGTTTTTCAACAGCCTTGTGGTCGGCAAACATATAAAACTCGAAATATTTCCACTCTTTCGTCAGCGCAGAAGTATCAGACCGCCCTGCATATTGCGGAAAATCAAGCTTGTTTGCGCCTGTCCAGCCCAGGAACCAAAAACCGCCTTTATCAGCTGAATTAATTTTTGCCCAAAACTTTACTTTATAAAGATGGTTACTTTCTACAGCAACCTTCTGTTTGATTTCCATCCAGACTTTTTCTCCGCTGTCAGGACCGCGAACAATCATATAATTGGGCGAACCATCTGGTCCCTTTTCGTTTGCCATTTCCAGTACCGGCCCGGTGCCTTCTTTCTGCCATGCAGAAGTGTCTGCCTGTTCATCCAAAGCGCTGCCTTTATATAACCCATTTTCTGAGGTTGAGGCACTTTCGCTTTTATCATTAACCGGCTCTACAATCACATCGTCAAGCAGATAGGTCAGAGATGTTTTTCCCGAGTCCTTCGGCACCTCTTTTGCAGTTTCACCGCTACCGACACGAATTTCAATGTGCATATTTTTTGTTAAATCACAGCTGAAATTCATACTTCCCTCTGTCGCTACCGCATTGTTGTTATACAAAGAGCCGTCCCAAACCTTTTCAGTTTGAACATATGCCCATTCACCCTGTTTTAAAGCAACGTTGCTAACCGAGGCCGTATTCCAGCCTGTTGTTCCTTTTTCGCTACTCCCGTAGATATAAAAGTCAACTTTTTTATTGTTGAAATCAATATCTACCGGTTTAATCCAGCAGGAATAACGAATTTTCTGCCCTATCATCATGCTGGTACTATTTATCGGAAAGTGCATATGGGAATAATTTCCCGTTTCTGTAACACTTATGCTTCCCTTGCTTCCGCCGGCGCCGTCTGCCGACCATTTAAAGGAAGTTCCGCCGCCGCTGGATATTAACCCTTCAACCTGCTGGTTTGCAAGATTATCTTCCTCAAACGGCTCATAAACAAATGGATAATCCGCATAAAGCTTTGCTTCCGCCGGCAAAATACCTACTAAAGAAAATATTACAGCCAGCGTCAATGACAGTGAAATGACCCTTTTCATTTTGACCCCTCCCGTTTTTTGATTTATATACCCTGATAAGTACACTTTTAAAAAAGTGTACTTATCAAAATACATAGTTTTCTTTCCGCCGCTTTTGCGGCGGAAAGAAATATATGTTTTAAATTAAGATTAACCCACTGCGTTTTTATCAAAAGAAATGGCTTCACAATAGCTTTTTTCACCAGCGTCTGCGAGCGATGTTCCGCTCCAGACATATAACTTCGCTTTGGTTGCCGATGCTGTGCTGATTGCGCTTACCTTGATTGTTTCCGAATATTGCTCTGTAATGATTTCAGGTTTCACCGTCGTGCTGATTAATGTGTTATTGTCATCATACAGCGCCAATATTACTACTATCTCCTGGTTCCCCAGCGACGACAGGTTGTTTTCTATGAATACACTTGCCGCAACCTCGCCTGTTTCTTCGTTCCAATTGCTTATCTCCGGAACGATTTCAAAGGCTTTTTTCACTTCGCCAAGCTCCACCGTTGCGATTTCGCCCATCTGATACACTTCATCCATTGGCGCAATCTCTAACTTCAGCTGTTTGCCTATGGCGATATCCGGTATTGTGTATAACACTCTGCCGAACGTTGCCGACTGCCCAATGCAGCCCCAGTTTTTTCCGTCTTCTGATATGAGCGCACGAACTACTGATTCGCCCTCCATCATTTCTTCCACTTCTGATACAAATTCATAGTCAATTTGTACCGTCGCGCCGGACACTGCATCTCCGGATACTAATTCAACGTTTTCAAGACGCGGATACGGGTTCACTTCCGGTTCCACAATTATGGCGTCCGCATCTTCAAACGTGATATCGTCTACCAGGAACTTTGTTCCTGCTTTGTTGCCGTCTACATCTATATACATAAACGGCGTCCTAGGAATTACGTTTGCATCCGGTGTTGACCCTGCTACATATTTCGGTTCAAAGTCACATTCATACTTTTTCCATTCGCCGGTCAGCGTCCATTTATCGTCTCTCAGGGTTTCATAATCCTCCACTTGATAAACGTCCTGTTTCCCTACGGTGTCAACCTTTCTGTCCAGAACAACAGAAATTGGCTTTTCCTCACCTTCTGCCATGTCAAGGCCTTTTGCCCAAAACGAAAGTTTATACTTTTTGTTGTTTTCAAAGTTAATGCCCTGATATACACGTCCTCCATCGGTCGAAATGTTAACCGACATGCTCTGCGTGGATTCTGTTTTCGGGTCGTCTGCTGTGCTGCGTACGTCAGTGGAAATTGAAGATGTTGCCTGCTCCGGCAGCCAGCCAAATACGGTGTCTGTCTTTTGCGTTACTCCCTTTGCATCAATACGGTAAATTTCCGACTGATCATGTTCAAAATCTCCGTTCTGAACAAAACCGAGGTCCTGAATTAGAAAATCGTCTACATAATAGGTTACGCCTTCTAACCCAATTTCACCTGTCTGCCCTGCATCCTTCGACGCTGCACCGTTACCAACACGAATACCGGTCCATGCTCCTGCACCATCAAATGTTTTTACATCATATTTCAAGTAATACTCATAATATGTCCATTTGTTTTGCTCAAGGCCGCCTTTCGTATAGGTTGGATACTTTGTTGTTGGCGAAATGTTGGTTGTATCCATCCTGTTCTGAGCCATGTTGATACAAGCAACCTGCGACTTTTGACCGCCAAATTCGCAATAGTCGTCCGTTCTCTTAACCCAGCAGGAAATTTTGTACAAATGGTTAAATTTCAGGTAATTATTCTTTGCTTCAAGACTGTTGAACGATCCGATTGGTGATTGTACAAGGGCAACTTTTCCGCCGCGCTCAGGGTCGTCCTGAACTGACTTAATACCGCTTAATCCCCCTACGGAGCCATCTTCAAAGTCCGCTGCCACTAGATAGCTGTCGTCATACACTACGGTTTTGCCGTTAACTTCCGGCTCAAGAACAATGTCATCCATGTCATATTTTAATTGAAAGCTTGATCCTAATCTGTCCTTATCGGCCAAATACGTTCTTAAAGTATTGCCGCCATTAATAATTCGCACACGCATATCTACAGGGGCAGCCGGGTCAATTGGCTGAGGTGTAGAATTCTTGCTCTCATCATTTGCAATACCATCCCAAATGAAATCACCAGTACAGTGAACCCATTCGCCGCCAGGCTTAATTTCCCCCGTAGGGTAAACAAATTTATGTGCCGTACCGCCAGTTTCTGACTTTGTATAGAAAATTAAAGCAATTTTAGGGTTAGCCCCCATTAAATCTTCAACATTGTTCAGCCTTACCCAAAGGGAAACCCTGTAGTGTTCCCCAACCTTAAGAGGCCGTTTTAAAGGATATGCGTTATTGGCCCAAGCACCCTCCTCCGTAAACGTAAGACAACCATTGGTACCGTTAGCGCCACCAGCTTTCCAGCTGTTAGGAACGGAGTTTGTAATAACGCCGTTTGCTTTCAACTGGTTGGTTGCATCCTGATCTTCAAAATCCAGGTAAATATATGGGTAATCCTCATATACTCTGGCCTCTGCGGGAAAGCAATAAAAAACAGACAGTAGCATAGTAAGTACAATTGTTATAGATACAAATTTTTTCACCAGTTTTTACCTCCTTATTTTACGATCACACAAAATGTGTGTTCGTCATAATACTGTGTCTTTCCATCGACATTTCTGCACAGCGCAAGCGTAATCCAACCCTTTCCCTCTGCTACCCCAGTAACAGTGTTCGCGGTTGCCGTTACCACGTCGGGATTGTTGGTTTTCACCCTAACCTCAAAATCCGAAAGGTCGCACAGCTTATCTTTTGATGTAATAGCGCTGTAAGCGATTGTTTGCGTAGTACCTTTTGAAATCTCCAGCTTTCTGGGTAGTTTCAACATTTGCAAGTCGAAATGAAACCGGTTTTGATACGGCTTTTCTATCCCAGACTCGCGAATAATACAAAGCGCTTCTTCCGGCCAGTTCGCATCCGCAAAAACATGTGGTTCTTCATACGAAATATTGGTTCCGTTGTTTCTGTGTGTCGATGTCGTACTAAAGTTATTTTCTACATAAATATCATGTATGCTTGACGTCCAAATATGCAGCCAAGTGACTGCCGCCGAAGATGTTTCCTTGGCATAATGGATCGGATAGTTCTTCTGGTCGACTACATTTTCAGACACTTTCCAGAATGTGGAGCCCTCATCAGGATAGATATCCCCATTGAGGTTTTTTATGTCTTTAAAGTAATTCCGGTGAATTAAGTTGGGATTTTCTGCCGTTCCCCCGGTGTTACCCAGCGTATAAATTCCGCCCCCGTCAAATAGCCGCCAATTCATAAAATCGTGAATATAATTTTTCTCAACTACAAAATTTTCTGTTCCTGAAGGTGCAGTACTTCCCCAGCCCCAGCCGGTATGCATTCCGCTGTAGGAACCGTCGGTCAGCTCGTTGTTCCTTATCACGGTGTTTTTCGGAAACCCAGCGCTGACTGCGGCTGCTGAGTAATAGTCGGTTGCCACCTTATGGATATAGTTATTTGCAATCAAGTTATCTGTAATATAATATTTCTTTTCGGTGGGATAACGAACATTCCATTCGTTTGATGATACATCCCCCAACGCGATAGCCGTGCCGGAAAGCTCATAAAACTCATTGCCAATTACGCTGCAATTTTGAACTGCCCCGGTCATTTTTAACGCAATGGAACCGAGACGGGAAAAATCGCAGTTGTCAAAGGTAATGTTTTTTACATTTTTCAGCTCTACAGCGCCATCCATCAACATGCCACCCGTACCGTTTGAATATGTTGCGTTCTGCCCGTTTAAAAAGGCGCGGTTTTCCGTTGGATAATTCCATGTGGAATATTCAAAGTCAATATTTTCAAACCGGATATTTTGCAGAGGTGCATCAACTGTTCCTGTTATGTTAACAAGCTTTTCCATAGCAGGAATCACAACATCTGCGGTTTGCATATCTTCAAAATATCTGGGTTTGTAATACACAAAATTTTCATGTGTATCTAAATACCATTCGCCTTCCTCGTCCAGCAGTTCCAGCGCATTTTCAACGTAAACAGGGAGTTTTGCCGGCGTGTTGAGCCTTGTAATTGATTTCCACTTTGCTGCGTTTCCATTGTCAGTGAAGCCAAAATGCACCTGGCCGTCTTCCGTGGGAGAAATTGTATCAACCATAATATACTGGTGACGCCAATTCTCGATAAAGGCCAGTTCTAGTTCGTTTGGATATTTGTAATCTAAAAATGACGTATCCGTTGAAATCAGTCCTAAATTATTAAATGGATCGTCTTTTGTCCCCTGGTCTAAATTGGTAAACCCTTTTATATCCTCAACGCTTCGTGCCCTCGTGGCTTTAATGCCATTTACATAAAGCTGCCTGGAATTGGTTCCAACAGGAACCTTTGCTCTGTATATGCCCTTTTTAGCGTCATAAACAGAAAATCCAGCAATGTGTCTTGCACCGGTAATTTTCGCTTTTTCACCGCTAAGCGATGTAAAAATTACATTTTTTTCCGCTGAGCAGTCCTCCGGTGTGAACACAAAAGCATTGTGGTTTTCCGGAACATATTCGCCGGGTTGAAAGACAACATAAATGTTTTCCTCAGTGGAATTTAGAAGTGTACTCTGCAACGTTTCTCTTGCGTTATTCAATGTTTTAAAAGGAGCATTGAAAGAGCCATCTTCCACAGTTGCCGCACTGTTGCTGTCAACATAAATGAACGCTCCGGTCGTAGTTTTTTTCAGCTCACACTGATATGTTGCTGGTGCCATTGTTTCATCGAACCAAGCAAAAAAGCGGACTTTTGCTGCATTAGGTTCCGCATTGATCGTCACCGACCATGTCTTTTCTACACCAGCGTCAATCCGGACAGTTTCCTCATTGGTTCGAAGCAATACGCCATTCGCTGCATAAATGGCCGCGATGGTTCTAATTCCCTTTGCATCGGTTTTATTCTGATAAGACACTGTTGCGCTTAAGGTCTTCACATCATCATTCCATAGATACTGATCCGGCTGCAGCGTAACCGTATCCTGCGGGAGAGATTCATCTATATAGCTGGAATAGAACTTGCTGTAATTTCCATATGAATCAATACCAATTACGTCCAGCCGGACTTTGCTGTCGGTTAAGCTGCCGTCATGCTCTAAAGTCAAAATTGTCTCTTTCGTATTGCCTGATTTTAAGCAGTAGTCGCCACGGTCTGTTTCCCTTACAATTCTATAAACAAAGCTTCCCTTCGTGCTTTCTATAAATGAAAGCTGAATTAAAACACCCGTTTCACTTGTCATTGAACCAAAAATCTCAGCATTTATGCTAAAATTAGCGTCATCAATCTGCTTTAATGAAACCTGATCCACCGCATAACTTGGCCTCAGTCCATCGTTTAGTTCAATATTGGTTCCTGCACGGAAAAAAAGCCTGATGTCGGGCACTTTCTCTACAATATAATTTAAACTGATGTTATACTCAAAGTATTGCCATTCATCTGAAAGCGTTGGATTTGAACCGTTTGTAATATGGTCCCAGTTGCCAACATCACGGTCGCCGCTGTATACCAAATATGCCCACATATCCCGGCCGACACTTTCTTCATTCATGGCCTTAGCCCAAAACGAAAGCTTATAATCCCTGCAGAACTGTAGGTCAATATGATTCTTTGTCCCCATGGTGCCCCATGTGCTGATTACATCTATCTGCATTGCACCCGGGGTTCCGCAGGCGCCCTCTTCCAAGTAGGTAATATTGGCCGTGCCGCTTTTTTCCCAAGACTCTTGAAAAGCTGCTTCTGTATCGAATCCGCCGTTTTCAATAAGCTCAGCGTCGTTTCGCTGATTGTTAACTTTCGGCATTACAAAAAAATCGTCCATTGCAAACGAAATTGTGCCGCTTTCCATTACTTCACTGGGAATTCCGCTGCCCAGCCGAAACTCAACGGTTCCATCTGGAAGTGTTTCAGCATTTTCTTTGATTCCGTTCGGCATTCTGGTGCCTGTGCCTGTAGGTTCATAAACAGCAGTGACCAAAACCCATTTACCAGCTTCAAAATCTTCATTGTGATGGGCCGTAAACTGGTTCCACAGCTTACCGTTCCCGTCAACTGCCGGATTGTAAACGATAAATGTGGCATTTTGTGTTTTTGGCGTTTCATTCATCCTGACCCAGAGCGAAATTTCGTATAGATTTCCGGTCTCCGTGCGCAGTGGAAACGACAGTGCGCCATAATTTTGCGTTGTCGAAAATTCTAAAGAGCCTTGGCTTTCGCCGCACGTGTCCATGTCGGTCCATTCAGCAGAACTATTTGATGATAACGTGCCCACTGATGAATCCCAGCCGTTTTCAAAATCCTGCGCCACATGCTGAGGCGCTTTTTCAGCGGCGGTGTCCGCCACTGCCGAGCTCAGGCTCGGCAGCAACGTAACAGTCAATATGAGCGCCATAAGAATGGATAAGCTTCTTTTCATACGCTCTCTCCTAAATATTTAAATTCCGCCTTTAAATTATTTGCCTGTTCTTTGTTCTTCTGTAAATTTCAAGCCCGTATACGGCTGCAGAACGAAGTTACCTGTTTTTGAAGGATAAAGACCGAACAATCCGTCTCCTTTAATATATCCTTCTGCTGTATCTACGAAATCGAAAATTGGTTTGTCATTAACAATCAGAACAAGTCTTACACCGTTTTCTTCATCAAGGGCACCAACGGTAATGCTGTAACGCTTCCCATACTCAACCATGGTGTCGCCATTTTCTAACTTGTTCGGATAACCAGGACCACCTACTGGTGAAAATTCTGCGCCGCCAAAAATCATGGTACGCTTACCGTTGTTAAATCTCTGCACTTCAACAATGTCTTTCTTGAAGCCCATCATGTACGTATCGGAGCTTGTGTAATCCTCCATCGGGCGTGCATTTCTGATTGCGAACGACGGCCAAGTGTGACCTTCGGGATTAATCGTCATATCGAAACTGATCAGCTCATTGCCGATTCGTTTCATGTAGTAAGCAGGTTGTTCAGACGAAACCTTAATACCGCCGCCTTCTGCTGCGCTTGTACCGTGGTTCCATGAGTTCGGGGCAAAGAATCCGTGGCCGGTTCCTAACTTCGTGCTGGTGTTCAGGTAATCCAGCGTTTCATCTGTTACATAGGAGATTACAGAAACCGGATATTCCTTCTCCAGCGAAATTCCATCTGCCGTGTAAACTGCTTTCACAACTGTTGAGCCTTTTTTAAGACCTTTAACCTTACCGTCGTTCGATACAGATACAACTGACGAATCTTCAACAGAATATTCTGCCTCGTCAATTGCAACGGTGTTTCCAAACCGTGTTTTGCCTTCTGCTGCTAAAGAAACTTCATATCCTTCTAAAACGTTTAATGACGATACATTTGATACAATTTCAGTGATAACATCGTCGCAAACAATTTCAAAATATTGTCTTCTAATAACGTCCTTATCAAGGTATTCAACATAAATTGCACATTTACCTGCGCCAACGCCTTTAATTACACCGTTTTCATCAACCGTTGCAACCTTGTTGTTTGTTGAATAGTAATTCAGCTGATCATTTGGAATCTTAACCTCGTTCAGCTTACGCTTATATCCAACAACATCCATCTGAAGGGTGTCGCCGGACTTAATGTAATATTTTTTATCCTCGTTCAGAATTCTTAAACGCTGAATGCTGTCGGGATATACCTCAAGATACTGCGGTTCCAGACCGGCATTGTCCATGATCTTCTGTGCTTCTTCCGGCCACTCAGCATCTTCATAAATCTGCGCCTGTTCAAACTTGTTGTTGGGCGAGTTATTCAAATATTCTCCTGTGGTTGAATAGTTATCATGGATATAGTTATTAATAATTGTGTTAATATGAATATGCAGCCATCTCGGCGCCATTGCGTTATTCTTTCTGGGCCACTCTTTGAGTTCTTTTAAGTCGATTACGTTTCCGGTGATTTCCCACCAGGTTGAACCTTCGTCAGGGTACGCCGCACCATAGGAGTTTCTGTGGTTTTCAAAGTAGTTGTAGTTCAGTTCGTTGTAGTCACCCTCTGAACCGCCTGTTGCACCCAACAGATATACGCTGCCCGCGTCGTAAACGTAACTGTTAGACGTATCATGGACATAGTTGTAGTTGATATCCAGATTGTGGGTTCCTGTACCACTGCCTGCATAGCTTGCCCAACCCCAGCCAACGTGCATACCGGAGTAGTTTACGTTATAAATTTCATTGTGGAATATTTCTGTTTCTTTTAATCCCACAGACGCATTGATGCCAACAGCGGACAAGTAGTCAATGCTGACGTCGTGAATAAAGTTATTGTTAAACTTGTTGTAAATTCTGTAGTTTTTATATTCGGTCGGTTTAAAGTATTTACCAAAATCGCTTTCGGCATTAGCAACACCAATATTCATGCCAGAACCGGAAATATCATAGAAATGGTTTCCGATTACATTACAGTTCTGGAAGATTTGTCTAAAGTTTAAACCTGCCGCACCAAGCTTAGAGAACGTACAGTTGGTAATGTCGATATATGCAGCGTCTGCAACAATTACGGCTGCGTCTTCTTTACCGCCGGTCAGCCTTCCGTCGCCGGCATAACCGGTCATGTGGTTGCCCTGACCGTCACGGTAAGCATTTGCCGCCGTGCTAGGCCACAACCATGTGATATACTCAAATGCCAAGTTGTTAAATTTCAGGTTATGAACCTTTTTGTCTGCCGAGTCGCCGGCAATTGTAAAGGCACGTTCGCCAACAGGAACAGCCGCAACCATTGTTGCCGGGTCTTCATATTCTCTCGGCATGTAATAAAGGTAGCCGTCTGCCTTGTTCATATACCATTCGCCGGGAGAATCTAACAGTTCGTAAGCATTTTCAACATAAACCGGGATGGAAGTAGGTGTATTACCGGAGCTGCGGCCATTTTTCCAAGATTCGGGAACCATGTTGATTTTCGCTTTGCCGTCTGCTGTTCTCTCAATATTCTTAACGCGAACACGAGGGTTGGTCCACTGTTCGAAATATACCAGCTCAATGTCGCCCTGGTTCGTAAAGTCTGCAAACTCTACATCATCACAGATATAGTAAGAATCTGCTTCATACATAACAGGATTTGTGATAGCACCGTTTACATTAATTTCGTTTCTCGCACGCACGCCGCGCACACCATTGATATATACCTGTCTTGTATTTGTGCCAACGCCGATAAAGGTTCTGTAAATATTTTTATCACTATCGTAAAGCTGGAAGCCGGAATAGTCTTTACCCATTGAAATAACAGGCTCTTCGTCTCCTAAAGAGGTGTAAATGACGCTAAAGCCGTTGCAGCCTGAATCTTCCACGCCCCATTGTACGTCAGTGCTTAATACATATCTGCCTTCCTTAACAAAAACATAGATGTGGTTCTGCATGTTTTTAAGGAACGGCTGAACCAGCTTTCTTGCACCGTCAATCGTAGCAACAGGGGCGTCAATCGTACCATTGTTCTGGTCGTCGCCGTTTTCGCCGTCTACATAAACTGCAAATCTGCTGGAAAGTTCAACAAGTCTGAAGATCATGGATGCTGCTTCTGCTCTCGTAATTCCTTTGAGAGGGCCAAAAGAGCCATCCGGATAACCTTTTATAAGACCATACTCAGCAGCATTATAAACTGCGTCTTTTGCCCAGTTGGTGATGGAACCGTCATCTGCAAAGGAAGCAACCTGTGTGTCAGGCTTTTCTGCACGCATCGCTGCAATTTTCACTAATACAGATGCTGCTTCTTCCCTGGTAATCGGTTGGTTTGGTTTAAAGGTCCCCCCCACTGTCATCAGCGGGTCGATTAAACCAATGTCAGTTGCCGTTTGAATGTCTTTTGCATACCAGTCAGAAGACTGTACATCTTTATATATGCCTTTATAGCCAGAACCATCTAAGCGCAGAATGTTCATTGCCATTGTAATGAACTGTGCCCTTGTTACATTGTTCTCCGGCGAATAGGAACCATCTCCCATGCCCTGCACATAGCTGCTTGCAGCCAACAGGTTAATGGTGCTTTCAGCCCAGTGACCTTTTGTATCGTTAAAGGATGCCTCAACAACAGGCTGCGGTGTCGCAAAGCCTGTATCTGCAGGAATTACGTCCTTCGAAACGCCCGTGGTCATCTCGCTCCAGTCATATTCCACATTGCCGTGGGGAACCACTGTCAATTCGTCCAAATAATAGGTAGTGGACACATTACCGGGGCCACGCCGGCAGTTAAACAACCGGATTGCAGATGTGTTTGAATTTCCCTGGTAGTCAAGACCGTCGCAGGTATACGTACAGGTATATTTTGTCCATTGACTGTTATAAGACGATTTTAAAATCGAGTTATCCCAGCCACCACCCAACATCGGTATCATTTCAAGGGTATCAGAGCCGTTATCAATTTTTGCATAGAACGAAATATCAAAGGTTTCTCCAACTACACAGGGAACCTCAACATATGCATATCCCCAGGCGGACGTTACGTTTACTTTCAAAGCGCCGCCCTTGTTCGTTGCGCCTGTATCGACAAAGGATACAGTTGCACCGCTAACCTTCATTTTCTTTACATCGTCTTCTTTATTAAAGGAACCAAACGAAATGATGTTTGTTCCAGTTGTAGAAACGCCGTCTCCTCTTTTTATAGCAAATGCCTGCATTGCTGTTAAGCAAAGGGATAAAGCTAAAACCAAACACGTTAACTTTTTCTTCATTAATTCGCACCTCCAATTGCATTCATCAACTCGTAAGCAATTTTCGCTGCCTGAGCACGTGTAACCGTCTCAAGCGGTGAGAAGCAGTTATCGCCCGTTCCGTTGATAATGCCTGCGCTGCAGAGTGCACCAACAGCTTCTTTTGCATAATCCGCAATGTCTGCTCCATCAGCAAATGTCACATCAGCGCTATTTAAGCCCAGACCAACAAGATTTGCTACACGGTACATAATAACCGCCATGTCCTGTCTGGTCATTTCGCCTGCGGGATTAAATGTGGTATCGCTGTTTCCAGCTATAATACCTGCCCTGTAAGCAGAAGCGATATAGCCATAGCTCCATCTGCCGGAATCAACATCTTCAAATTCAACGGTTGCTGTATTGCTGTAAATTTTAAATGCCTCTACAATAATTTTTACAAATTCTTCTCTGGTAACGGTATCGTTCGGATAGAACCTGCCGTCGCCTTTTCCGCTGATAATACCTTTAGATGCAAGATATTTCACGCTGCTTTCAGCCCATGCGGCGTCGCCTAAGTCAGAGAAGTTTGTATCATAAGTTACATCGTTGTTATCGTCTTTGTTATCATCCGTAATCGTTGAGCCGGAGCCGGTAGACGGTCTTCTGTTACTACCGCTGCCACCGCTGCTGGAACTTCCTCCGCCGGATGAGCTGTTGTTATCGTCATCCTCGCCTGCTACCTGGTCTGCATACGTTTCATATGCGCTTTCAATGTCTTCAGCGCTGTTAATTTCAGAAGCGTGCTGTTTCATTAAGCGGCTAACCTCATTCAGCTGCGATTCTGTAAAGCCCTTAACAACAGACTTGTCAAGGTTAATGCAGCCGCCGTCATAATAATCGAGTGCTTCTGTAACCGCGCCATAGTCTGCCTCATCTAACATGTCAAGCAAAACAGCTGTATCGAACGCATACTGAACGTCCTGTGCGGCAAAGCTTTCGATGGTAAGACTCTTTAAACGTTTATAAACATTTTTCGGGTCTAGACCAAGCTTTGTATCACCATAAAAATTCAGGTCTAATCCCAATTCTTTTGCATTTGCCTGAACTGCCTCATCAAATTCTGCCTCTGCTGCGGTTACAAATTCAGCAACTTTTAACAGCCGTGCAAATTCCGGTTTTAAAATAGCTTCAAAGCTTTTTACCAAGTCGTCAGAAGGGTTGCTACCGAGGCTTGGCAAATCCAAATTTACAAGCGCTTCGTTGATATTTGTTTTTACCTCTGCTGGATATTCAAAATAGTTTCCTAAATCGAAGTCAATCACACCGTCAGCTAAACCGTTCTTGAGCAATCCCTCAATTGCGCCGGCAGATGCGGCAGACAACTGGTTATAGAAATCAATTTTGTCCTGCTTATTTACAAATTCAAAATCATAGGTGTAGTTCTTGTTAATAACCGCTCTATATTGCCCTGTTTCTTGGGACTCTTTAAAGTTGAACGGGTTAAACTGATATACATACAATGCTCCTTCAGCCGTAGGATTGCTTGCCTGATCCACATAAATAGGATGTTCTGCGTCTACGATTGAATAGGTTTTACTTGTTTCGTCATATGCAAGCGGATACACTTTCAGTGTAAGGTTGCCGCTGTTGATTGAGGTTTTCACTGTCACATTCAGCGTATAAACCTGAATGTCAACAGTGGTCTCAACTGTATCCTCGGCGCTTACAAAAGCTGCCGGAACAAGCACTAAAAGCATTGATAAAATGAAGCTTGTAATTCTTTTAATCATGTCGTCCTCCTTTCAGGCCGCAGCCTTATCTGATTACCAAAATCTGAGCAGCAGTTGCTGCGAAGCCTGTGGAGCTTCTGATAAGGACCAAATCGCCCTCCATCAGTGCTGCAAGGTTTGCAGATTCCGCTTTTTCCAAATCCTGTCTGTAAATAGAAACGCCTGCGCTGCCTGTGCCAATATTGTAAACTTTTTCAACACCATCCGTTTCCGTTGTTACAGAGAACTGCAAAATTTTGTCGGTTGCGTTCACTTTTTTCACAATTCCGCTGGCTGCGCCCTCACCATCGTAGTTACCAAAGGACAGAGAATATTGCTGGCCTTTCAACCAAGCCTCCGTCTTTAATGTACTGTTTGGATCAATACGGTAGGCAACATTGATTGCTGTGATATATCCCTTTTCGTCCGTTGCAAGCTGAATGACGTCGCCAATCTTTAATCCGATTTCACTGAATTTCTTCTGGGTCGGCTGCGCTGCGCCTGCACGGTCATAGGAGTAGTCCACTTTATCGTCATCCTTCAACAGGTTGCTTAATTCAGAACCATTTTGATCGTAATATAATTTTGTGCGCATTTCGCCCTCATCATTAATTGCGGAACTGATTTTTGTTACAACCACAAAAGCCGAAGATTTTCCAAGAGAGCTTGCACCTGCGGATTTCGATCCCCTCAGAAGGATACAGCTTGCCACGTTAATGTCGTCTTCTCCGGTGTTATAGACAAAATATCCATCTGTTACAACCTGGTTATACTGACCGGCACCTACGGTATAGTAGTTTTTCGCAAGGCTGGTAGTAACAGAATAATCTTCCAGATTGTCTAAAAGTTCGTCGTGCGCCGGTGTGGAGAAAATAATGCAGTTTCCGGATTTTACAACGAATTTGTTCAGCGATCCGTCTCCTTTTTCGTTACACATTCCATTTCTGTGCTCAAATTCGCTGCCGGCAGCAATTTCATTCAAATTGCCGGTATCGCTGTATTTTGAGGGGTTGCCTCTGTTAATTCTTGCCGTATCGATGTAGTTGATTTTGTCGCCGCTCATGGTAAACAGAACAACTTCACCTACAGGAATTGCTGCAAGCGCCTGTTTCCGGCCCTCATCTGTGCCAACAGAATATCTTTCACCATCTACATTCACTTTGTCAACCGTTTCAGCCGTAACCCAGGTCGCATCCTGTGTAAAGATCTTCAAAGTAAGTCTGCTGGATATAGAACCTTTTGTATCAACGCCTGCTACAAAACCATAAATTGCAGTTGTAGCTGTGCCGCGTTCATAATTTGCAAGCTTTCCTTCATGGTCGAGATAGAAAGTTGCAGTTGTTCCAGCCTTTAACGGAGGCAGTTCACCGTTTTCAATATAACCGTCAAGGTTATAGGCGAGCTCGTAATATTCACCGTCAATTAAATATTTGTTATCGCTGGTGATTTCTTCTACAGTGCCTTCCAGTGACTTTCTTTCGTCATAAACGGTAATAAGCTTGTAACCTTTATCATTATCGGTTTCCATAATGGTAAGAATATCGTCTGCAAGAATGTCTCCAACACGCATAGATTTGCCGCCGGCATTATAAATGCGGACATCATCCTTATCCGGGTCAATAATCGTTGCTTCATTTGTATATTTATCATAGAATTTATAATTGTAGAGATCTATTGTGCCAACTACAATATTTTTAAATTCATAAACGAATAAAACATCAACAGCGTCATCGCCTGTGTTGTCAACACCTACAATATAGCCGCTTTTCGGCAGTGTGTTTTTCAACTGACCGTAACCGGTGCGGCTCTTGCCGTTATAAATAACAGAAAGATTTGCAGCGTCTACATTGATGTGTTTCTCTTTAAAATTCTCATCTTCATAATAAATTCTTGAAGACGTTGTTTCGTCAATCAGTAAATCATCTGCCTGAACCTCGAATTCACGGTTTTTATTTCCATCGAGTTCCATATAAATGATTTCATATTCTTTCTGGTCGTTTTCCTCCGCATAAGCGATTACCCTTCTGCCCAGATAATCTGCATATACCAGATCCGGCGTGTCATAAATGACATTTTCAATTTCAATCTGATTCATGTCAATCAGCTGGGAATTTGAGGAGAGCAGTCTGGTGTTTTCGTTACCTGTTACCACACCTTTAATTTCTTTAATGCCATAAATTTCTTCCAGCACTGAAACATCCTTTTGGAGTTCAAACTCTCCTTCGCCGTCAGCACCAAAATAGCGCTGAACAACTGCATCGGCGTCTAAGCTGCCTTCCATAATCCTGTAAAGGTCACAGTAAGGAATGGGGTTCTGCCCGTTTCCTCTCAGGCCGCTTAATAAACCGTATTTGTTTGCCGTGTAGAGGTATCCTTCCGGATAGCCGCCGTTTCTTACGGCAAACATTTTGTATCCCATTGCGTTTACAATGAGTGTTACCGCCTCATTGTAGGTCAACAGATCATTCGGGCGATACATTTTGTTGTCATCACCAGCAATGTAGCCAGCTTTAAACAGCATGCTGTAAGCGCCAATCTGCGGGTCAAACACGCTTACATCTAAAAATGGTGTCGTGTCTGCACTTGTGGTTGTTCCGTCTAACTTTAAGTACTTCATCAAAATCCCAATCATATCTGCTCTTGTCAGATATTTCACGAGATCTTCGTCACCGACTGCGTCGATGATGCCGAATGTTGTAAGCTTTTCAGCAATGACCGTATCCTCGTCGTTCAGGGTAACATCTGAAACCATAGGATCGTTTGCATTGCTTTCCGCTTCCGCGAAAACTCCGAGGGTGAATACTCCTGAAGCCGCAATCATTGCTAGTATCAAAACAGTTGATACTATTCGTCTTAAATTACTCATTCTCGTCCCTCCGTCTTTGTTTTTTCTATTGCGCTGTCGTAACCGACAGGAATATATGGTGAACATAATGTTAATGTTTTACCATCCATGGTAAGTTCTGATTTTAAAAGCTGTTCTGTTTCGTCTTTTGCCGTAACAGGTTTGGGGCAGGCTGTGTTAACCGCCAGCGTGAACACCATATGGCAATCGGACTTTAAATTTTTAAAATCAATGGTGCGCTCGGTGTCAAAGCAAACAGCTTCAATGCATTTATCTGTTTCATTGTAGCACAGCTTCATGGGCTTGCCGTCGAACACCGCTTCTGTAATGTTTATTTCAATGGTAATTCCCTTGTCTTTTACTGTAAACCTTCCGCCATTTTGTTCAACTTTTATGTTGTCACAGTCGCCGTCAAACTCAAATTTATAAAACAGCTTTTTTGTTGTAAGCAGACCGTCTTTCGTTTTGTCTAAGATGTAGTGGAAATCTCCTCTGTCTGTAACAAATCCGGTATGCGAAAGCATTACGTTGCGGTACTGGTTGGTATAAACCATTCCCGAGCAGTAGTCATAATCGTAATTCATACATCTTAAAAACATGCATGTGGCTTGCTGCCCTTCACCCCAGTAAACCATTGAAGACCTGCGCTGTGTCCACATATCTGTCTTTTCAAAGGCTCCCATGGCGTACTCCTCCGCCATATAGGTGAATGCTTTTAAGTCCGGACTGTCAATATTCCGAATGATAACCGTGTCTTCATCCGGCGTTCTGAAATTGTTTTTCTTATAAAATGTCTGGTCAATAAATGTCGGCTCAAAAGGCTTCTTTAAATATTTTTCAACCACCTCTTCCGGGCAAACCGGCGGAATCTGCAGCATTGCAGGATACTTAGGGTTTGCTTTGTCAATACTGCCAAACGCTCCTTTGGTTCCTAGATATATCATTTCTTCGAGCTTACTTCCCTCAAAGTTGTGATAACAACGCATCTGCGGCGGCGAAACCTGCTTTAAGTTCCGGTGGTAATGGCTTAAAAGCATTTCCCACGCGATAACATTCAGATCCTTGGCCATTTTTACACATTCTTCATCTTCAAACAGTTCCAGCATCATGGAAATTTCTTCGATTGCCAGCGGAGAATAGGTCGAACTGTTATACTCGCTGAAACAGCCGCAGAAAGCGTTATATTCATGCACCTTTCTGAGCCGTTCCTTTCCCCGTTCTAAAAACTCCTTGTTGCCCGAAATTTCTCCAGCGTTGATAATGGTGTTTAAGCTCATCAGGCTGATATTTGTGTAGTCTGGGGAAACATTTCTTCTGATGCTGCAAATTGCCGCTTTCATCAGCGATTCGGATAAAGCGGCGCGAAGCTCGTCATCTAAACAGTCGCTTCTTCTTTTTAATATGTATGCAAAGTGCTTTGCATTAAAATCCGCCATGTTATAGTCAGGCGCTATCATGTGGTCGCAGTCTTCTTCAATATAGTAAGGCCACAAACCGTAGGTTTTGGAGTCTTCGCGGTTGTCCTGATATTTAATCAGGCCCCAAAGAACCGATTTTGCCTCTTCATAATACTCTTCTTTTCTTAAGAAAAACACATGGTCTGCAAATGCAGAGTTCTCTGTTGGGCTGTGCAAATCCCCTGAAATTCTTGTGTGGTATCCGCCGGAACCCCCGTTCCAAGGGGCCACATGCTGCATAATCATGCCTGCCTCAGGGTCAAACCGTTTATGTTTTTCTTCTACGCCAATTTCTAAAAAATCTTCATACATCAGTTATACACTTCCTCGCAGTCAAGTTCCGTTTATTTTAATCGTACGCCCTCTGTCAAAATCAGAAGCGCCAAAGATTGACCATATGTCATGGGACAAATTGGGATTACCCGGTAGTCCTCCAAGGTCGCGCCCATTCCCGTTCCGTAGGATACGTTCTGCACTTCTCCGTCCTCTGCAATGTTATCAATCACATATTTCAAAGCCTTTTCGCCGACAACTTTATATTTTTCATCTATGTAACCCAGCCGAACGGCTTTTAAAATACCGTAACCAAAACCGGCTGTCGCAGAAGCTTCCAAATAGGAACTTTGATCGTCTAAAAGTGTGTGCCAGCCGCCGCTTTCGTCCTGGGTTTTTGCCAGCGCCTCAACCTGGAACACAAGCGTGTTTAAAAGGTATTCTTTTAAAGAACCCTCAAGGCCAAGCATTTCAATGAACTCTACCGAACCTGCAGTATACCAGCAGTTACCTCTAGCCCAAAGCGCATCGGCAAAGTTGTGTCTGCCGTCAAATGTCCAGCCGTGGAACCAAAATCCAGTTTTTTTATCAGCCAGATATTTAATATGGAACAGGAACTGGAACTTTGCTTCTTCTATATATTCTTTTCTGTCAAGCAACAGTCCCATTTTGGCTAAGAACAGCACTGTCATAAACAGCGTGTCAATCCAAACCTGGTTGTGGTTTTCCCCACCGCTGACGATATGCTGAATTCCGCCGCCTTCCGTTCTCGGCATTTCGTTCATAACCCATTCTGCCCACTCGGTGCAAAGGTCTAAATAATCCTTTCTGCCGGTTTCCTCGGCCAAATGCGCCAGTGTCAGCATCGGACACATGGTGTTGACATTTCGTTCGGGAAGACCTTTTGCGATATTTTTATCATACCATTTTATTAAAAAATCGCGGTATGATGTATCGCCAAGTTCCTTGTAATACTTATACATGCCATACATTCCAACCCCTTGCGGCCACTCCCAGTTTTCAATGTCGATAATTCCAATGGGACATTCTTCTTCAATGCCCTGATTTTTAATTGCAGTCATGTTATCTGCAACTTTTTTAAGTATTTCCTTCATGCGTAGGTCCCCACTTTGACTTGTAGTTTATGATATATGATATATTATGCCATAAATCATTCACCACTTCAAGCCCAAAATTTTTACAACACTATGAATTTAGTAAATAAAACGTACCTTTTCTATTGATATTTGAAAAAAAGTATGATATACTTGTGATATTGATAAAAACAGCCGTAAAACAGGTGGTTTATTTATGTATAAAACGATTATTATTAACAGCAAACCTGAAGCAATTGCGCACTTGAAGTATGCAATTTCCGAAAGCAATTTAGGCTTTACCGTAGTTTCTTCCTATTTATATAATAAGCGCGCGTCAGACGCAGTGGCCAGAACGCGCCCAAATTTGGTAATTACCGATTTACCTCCATCAAAAGAAAAGAACTTAGATATTGTGAAAAACATTCACAGCCGCTTTCCGGATATTAAAATTTTACTGTATACCGACAGAACGGATTTTGAGCTGGCAAAATCCGCTGTTTCCCAAGGCGTTTCTGGCATTGTCTGCCCTGGAGATGACTCTGAGCTTACTGCGGCGCTGACAGGGATTAAGGGCTTGCTGGACCGGCAGGCGACTCAGAAAAAGCGTGATAGATTATTTGATCAGCTTATTGTTTCTGCAAGAAAACAGTTTTTGACAGACATTTTTATGGGGAACATCACCGGCAGAGAAAATATTCAGAAAAAGGCCAAAGAGCTGAGTTTAGGCAATCATTCCTGCATATACTGCCCGTTCTGGATTGCTATCCCCAATTACAATGAATATATGACAAACCGCTGGAATTACGACAAGGAGCGGTTTTTGGTTGCCGTGGGCAACTTTCTGCGGCCTGAAAATAAAAGCTTTGAAATTCAGAATATCATGTTCACAAACGGAGAAATTTTTTATGTTGCTCTGGCGGAGACCAGCGACGCCACCAATTTTATTAATACCTTGCGCCTGC
>ERZ773108.1082-NODE-1082-length-28774-cov-27.927087_pt1 | contig 28774 bp, 43 predicted proteins | sample MGYA00580570_ERZ773108 | MGnify/ENA primary metagenome ERZ773108 (study PRJEB29015, sample SAMEA2737840) | human gut metagenome | biome: human gut; feature: human-associated habitat; material: faeces | place: China | collected 2012 ...
CCTGACATGGCGTGCCTTCACTTCTGCCGGATCTTCCAGATTCAGCGTTCCGGATGCCAGATTTCGCGGATTTGCATATTTTTCATCGTCATCCTCAATCATGTCGTTGATCTGTGCAAAATCTGTATAGGATATGGCAGCTTCTCCTCGCACAACCAGATGCCCCTGATACGAAATCTTTTGCGGGAATCCTCCGATAGCCCCCTTTAAAAATGTAATGTTGGTACCCAGGTTTCCATTTCCTCTGGTAAGAATTTTTACAAGATTTCCGTTATCATACGTCAGAACCAGCGTAAGTCCGTCCAGTTTCCATGACAGCCAGATCGGATAAACTCCCGCCCATTGCTGCAGTTCTTCCACCTGTTTGGTCTTCGCCAGAGAAAGTGCCGGATACTCATGCGGTTCTTTTTGTCCGCTTCCGGATTCTTCATATCCGGCATTCTGCGTCGGGCTGTCCTTTATAATATATCCGGTTTTTTCTTCCAGCGTGGTAAGCTCATCAAACAAAGCATCCCACTCATAATTTGGCATGATTTCATCCTGTCCGTTATAATACGCAGCTGATGCTGCATTCAACTGTTTTACCAGTTCTTCAATCCGTTGCTTTTCTGTTTCCATTTTTGTTCTCTCTATCTATATGATGATTTACCACCGTATACGTGCCATGTATGGCAGAATTGCGTGGTTTTCGTTTTGATTTTTGTGATTTTTCCATTGGTCGCACGGGCTGATTGCTCGAATGTGCGATCAACTGTTTTAACTTTTTAAATTCCTCCGGTGTAACATCCCGGTACTTTCCTGATTCGAGATCTCCCAGTTCAATATTCATGATCCGTACACGTACCAGTTTCTGTACACGGTACCCAAAATATTCACACATGCGTCGGATCTGTCGGTTTAATCCCTGTGTCAGAATGATCCGGAACTGTTTTTTTCCTGTCCGTTCTACCCTGCATTTGCGCGTTGTCGTGCCAAGTTCCACAAGCGGAACACCGTTTGCCATACCATGCAGAAATGCATCCGTCACCGGACGGTTCACGGTAACAAGATATTCTTTTTCATGCATATTTCCCGACCGCATAATTTTGTTGACAATCTCACCGTTATTCGTCAACAGCAACAGTCCTTCCGACTCTTTATCCAGACGCCCGACCGGATAGATCCGTTTCGGATAATGCAGGAAATCAATCACATTATTTTTTTCCCTTTTTTCCGCCGTGCAGACAATACCCGCCGGCTTGTTAAGCGCGATCAGTATCATTTCTTTTTCTTTTTGTACCGGTCTTCCACAGAAACAGACCTCCTGTCCATCCGATACCTGATCCCCCATCCGCGCGGTTTTTCCGCCGATGGTTACATTTCCTGCTTCAATCTGGCGATCTGCTTCTCTTCTGGAGCATACCCCTGCTTCACTTAAAAATTTATTAATTCTGACTTCCACGTTTCTTCCCTGTCTGACAAAAATCGCGGAGACCTCACAGCCTCCGCTTCTTTATGATGTCTTTATTATTTTACCGTTTTTAATAAATCGCTCTTGATGTATCCGGTTTTTCCCTGGAACTTCACCTTCGTCCATTCTCCCTTGGTGCCAAGTTTCTTTAATTTTACGCCCGCATCCACTTTTCCAAGAAGTTCTCCATCTGTACTGGCGGTTTTACGCACATTGCAGATATCCTTCGTTTTTACAGTCCCCTTGCCGGAACCTGACTTGGAAGACACTTCCTTTACAAATTCGCTCTTTACATATCCGGTTTCTCCCTGGAATTTTACCTTGGTCCAGTCACCTTCCGTTCCAAGTTTCTTCAGTTCCACACCAATATCCACTTTTCCGAGGAGCTCACCATCCGTACTCGGGTTCTTTCTGACATTACAGATATCTTTTGTCTTGACCGTACCGGTAGATTTCTTGGAATCGCTCTTTTGGGTATCTTCCTTCTTTTCCGTAGACTCCGTTGTCTGGGTTTCCTCGGTCTTTTGAGTTTCTTCCTGTTTCTTTGTCTCTGTGGTCTGGGTTTCCTGCGTCTGGCTTTCCGTCTCTGTCGTCTGGGTTTCGGTATTGCTTACAATCGTTTCTCTCCATTTTGCCATGGCATTTCGAAGTGTTCCACCCACCATATTGGCAAGTTTTTCATCACTCTTTACAGCTTCATTATAGCTTGTCTGCACCTCTTTCTGCAGAGCAACCACTTCATCACTCTTCTCATATGCCAGAATCAGGGAATACAGATTTGCATCCAGATCCTGATCCAGGAAATTGAAATTGTATGCAGAGTATATGTTATTGATGATCAGATTTCCCTTTCCATCTCTCTCCACATAGAAGAAATCCATTCCCGGTGCCGGAGTATCCACACCTTTGAATTTCAGATCATAGCATACAGATACCAGATAAGAATCATCGGTTGCCCCCTTTGTGGAATAACAGGTGATGTTCTGATAATCCTCATAATACTCAGAAAACGTCGTGATATAACTCTTTTCATTGTCACTGAGCGGCTGTGCAATCATCTCCAGCGAATCCGTATCTCCACCGGCATATGCCGCATAATAATTTTCCATCAGTGTCACAAGTTCCGGATCTGCATCTTTCTGCAACTTACCAATTTCCTGATATTCTGTAGTCTGTGTCACTCCCTGTGTACCGTTTTGTGTCTCTTTCTGATCTTTCTGCGGACCGGTACACTTTACCAGAATCACAACAAGAATCACAAATAAAACAGCTGCGCAAAAATATCGTCTATATTTCACAAAAAAGTCTGTAAACTTTTTTAATTTTTCATTCTGCATATGAACCCTCCATAAAAATGCATCTTTCCATTTATGATACCACACCTCATACTATTCGTCCAGTAAAAAAGCGGTGCATGACGCACCGCTTTTCCTGTTGTTCCATGGGTAAGTTGTTTCCTTGCCACATAGCATAAACTGCACCCGGCGGGAATCGAACCCGATTAGGCTACCTAAAATGCGCTATTTTAGTGCGTTTCAAATCTCGAGTAATCAACGAGTAATCAAAAGTAATCAGCTAATTTTCCCTGCAAGTTGAATCACTTCGGCTTTCTTTGACATTGACGATACATCATATGTATAATTTTTCTCATTCACCTCTTCGGTGTGTCCCAGTAAAGCTGCAGCAACTGTTGCAGGTACTCCATTACACCTAAGATTCGAATTCAATGTTCTTCGTATCGCATGAATACTTTTTTCGTTCACAAACTCTTTTGTCTCTGTTTTTGTTCGGACGCATTGGGAAATCATCCTTGTGTGGATTCTCCCATCCTCATTGCAAAATACAAATTCGCCAAGAAATCCAAGCCGTTTTTCCTCTTCCATCGTCTTTCTAAGAATCTTTTCCATATCATCAGTTAGTGGAATGACTCTTACGAGATTATTCTTTGTGCCCGATATGTAAAATTCATGGTTTTTCCGGTTGTACTTTTCAGATCTTTGAATAGTGATTGTTCGATTCTGAAAATCAATATCTTTCCACATCAACCCGGCAAGCTCCCCGACTCTCATACCGGTAAACAAAGACAGCTCTACAGCATACGAAGCTATGTAAGATTTACAGTCTTTTGCAGTGCCGGACAACTTTTGCAGTAAAATTTTTCGTTCTTCTGCTGACAACGTTCGTTCTTCTGCTGTTTTAATCTTTGACTCTTTGCAACCTTTTCGGTATATTGGCACATCAATATACTTACATGGGTTATCGTCAACGACTTTATCCTTTATAGACTTTTCAAACACTGCATTCAGATAGCTGATCATCACTTTAAATGCTCTGTACGGTATATCTTTGCGTTCCAACAAACGATTTATGTATTCAGCAATCTTACCGTCCGTAATTTGCCGCAATGGCATATCTTCGATTTCATCACCTTTAAAAAATCTTCTATAATCAGATTCGTATTTTGCAACTGTATTATCAGACCGACCACATATTTTTTGACGTTCTACCCATATAAAGAACCTTTCCTTAAATGTATCTTTTTTATCAGATTCAATATAATCAATAATTACAGTCTCGAGATCTTCTTTATTCTTTTTCTTTATAAGTTTTCTTCCGGATTCCTTTGGAATATATGTTCTCCAATATCCGTCTTTCCCTTGCCATATATTGTATGGATGTTTACTTAAAATTTCCTTTCTCTTCTGCATATTCGCTTGTTCCTGCACAAGTGCTACGTTGATAATACCATTATCCAACGCGTATTTCAACAACTCACGATCTGAAATTTTCTTCATTCACGATCACCCTCCGGAAATTAAAAAATAAATCGCTCCGCTTCCGGCGGCTCTTTCGTATATTAAAACTTGTACTATCCTATCATTTGTATTTTACGCAACATTCGCCATCTTACGATCTGCTAAAATGTCGTCACAGATGTAATATTTTTCCGTGACTGCTGTGTTTGCATGACCAAGCCTGTGAGACACGTACAGGATATCTTTCGTCCGTTGATATTCCCGGCTTGCAAATGTTTTTCGGTATACGTGCACCGTAGCCACGTTCCGGCATCCGGCACGCTTTGCGATCTCTTTCGCGATTTCTTCTATCGTTGCCTTACACAGTGGTTTCCCGGTTTCCACATTCCGGCTGTTAAGGAATATATATCCTTCTGTCCTGCCGTTTACATACTGCTCTAAAGCAACCCTGCAATCCGGTGTCATAAAACAAGTACGCCATTTACTGTTCTTTTCTCCGTAAATCTGAATTTCACCACGTTCAAAATCCAGATTCTCGATTTTGAGATTGCAGATTTCGCCAACTCTCGGGCCTGCACTAAGCATCAATTCCAAAAGTGCCTTTTCACGCAAAGTCTTTAAAACATTCTTGCATTTAGACACTTCATAATCAGATAAGCGTTTCTTGCGCTTCTGCGGGATTTTGATCTTGTCAATATCCCAGTATATGTCCTTGTCGATATGGTGTTTCCGGTACGCCCACTTGACAAATGCGGATAAACATTTCTGAATATTTCCGGCGTATGACTTCGAGATCTTGTCCCGATACTGCCTTATGGCAATATAATCCATTACGTCCTGTCCGGTCATAACGGCATAATGAAGTCCGGTTTCATTAAAGAATTTCTTTAATGTGTACAGGTACATTTCAATCGTTTTCTCTTTCCTGCCGACTGCGATCAGATCAACATGGTATCGTCCAAGAATCCACTCATTGTCCCTTACATCCGTAGTCGGTAATGTTTCATCCGGCACCAGATGGAAACCTTTCATCCTGTACGCAAGGGCCATCTTTAATCTTTCTGTCCCTTCTGCATCCAAATAGCCGGCCATGTCGTATATTAAGTTATTTGTAAACTCTCCTTTTGTCATAATAACCCTCCAATTCTAGCCTTTACTATGGTGTGCGTGAGTGCTATAATGACAATAGTGATAGAGTCTTAGCACTCATGAGCCGGGCATTGCAGTGTCCGGCTGTTTAAAACAAACATATCTGCTGTTCATCGTAGTAATATTTCTTTCTTACCGGTACATACCCACCGTAAAATATCCGCTTAACACGATCTCTCTGTTTCAGATTTGCCATATAGAAGTTGTCAACCTCTGGAGGTACTGAAAAATAGTATGCTTCTGGATATGGCAAATTCTTTTCCTCGCAGATTTCTGAAATTTTTCTCTGATAATAGAGGATATGGTTTCTCACGAGATTCATATTGCAGCCATCCGGCCAGAACGGATCATTGCACCCGTTCTGGTTTATGTCCTTCCATTGGCCTATTTCTTTCCGGATCTGCTCACTATATGACTTTACTTTTTTCTCCGGCGTTTCTTCTTTCATGACGGTATCTCCATAAAATCAAACAATGTCGGCTCGTCCACTTCATTCTCCGCAGCCTGCAGATACCCAACGCCATCCCGGAAGTAATCCGGATTCAGTTCGCATCCCTTGCCGTTCCGATGCATCTTAACCGCCGTCATTGGTACTGTCATAAGGCCACCGAACGGATCATAGACCGTATCGCCCTCATTGCTGTATCTGTTGATGATTCTCTCCACGATATCCAACTGTAACGGGCATACGTGCATCTGAGCGCGTCTGCGGCTCTGCGTGGTATTAAGGGTACGCATCCGGTTGATATCATCCCATACTTCCAACTGATTCCACGATCCCGGTGCAACAACCATAAATGTTGCCGGGAGCTTTCCGTCCTTATCCAGATCTTCCGCAAGTTTCACATGATCCTCATAGTTATATACATTGCCGCGGCTATACTCTCTGTACACTGTCTGTAAGCTATCAACCGGAAAATCTTTGAGTTCTTCCTTGCTGATCAGTCGGTCTCCTGACGATCTCCAATAACCATGTGCATCTATCTGCCACTGTGCTCTTGTATAATCCTCTTTCGATTTCTTTACCGGTACATCTGCATAAGCTGTACTTCTGTCTGTAGGAAGTTTACGGAACAATAGTATATATTCCGGACATCCTACACCCATCTTGGAACCGTCCTTGCACTGCTCCGTCCATCCAAGGCGGTATGTCTGGTTATTCTCACGGACTACATCGGTCACGACCGTAATCATGCCGAAATATTGAAATCCATGCTTCATGTAATGGCTGATGCACTGTGCATGAAATGGTTCAATAGTTGGCATCCCGGTACCAGTTGCATTTCCAAATAATACGCGATCTTTAACATGGATTGCTGCCACACGCCCCGGCTTAAGCACTCGAAGCAGTTCCGGTGTAAGGAAATCCATCTGCTCAAAGAACCGATCCGTGTTCTGGTTATGCCCGAAATCGTTATAATTGGCACTGTACTCGTAATGGTTACCGAATGGAATCGAGGTATGTATCAGATCGATGCTGTTTGTTTCCATTGCCCGGGTTTCCTCTACACAATCCCCATATACCGCTTCATAATGGTTTCCTCTCACTGTTCTCTCTTCTCTGCTACCTTCCACGCCCATCTTCCTTTCTAACCGCTGTGTCTTATTTTCCGAGTTAAGACCATACTTCTTTACAATCTCGATCATCTTTGCGACCATGTGATTGTGATTCTTCCATTTTTCAAGCAACGCTTCCTTGATCTGCCGCTCATTTTCCATGTAAATAATGTCGATCACAACCGGTTTTTTCTGCAAAAATCTGTAGCACCGGTGCACCGCCTGAATAAAATCGTTGAACTCATAATCAATTCCAAGGAATATCTCCCGGTGACAATATCTCTGAAAATTACATCCGGATCCAGATAATGATTTCTTCGTAGCGAACAACTTTGTCTGTCCATTCGAGAAATCAATTACCCTCTGCTCGCGCAGGTCATAATCCATAGATCCGTAGATATCCACCACTTCCGGCAACGCTTTCTTGATTGCATGCCGTTCATTTTCCAGATCATGCCATAAAAGAAAATGATCTTCAGGCGATTCTTCCACAATCCGCTTCATTTCTGTTACGCGGCGGTCAATGCTCTCCCGCTTCACTGCCGCAGCTTCTTTCAATCCCTCGGCAGCTTCCTGAAATAACTGCATCTGGCCGTCCCGATCTGCAGTATCGCCATAATGCACCGGCAATTCATGCCATCTTACTTCAAGCGGCGGCAGATCATATCCCTCATCGGAATATACCGGATTGAGATCTGAAGGTTTCGTGATAAAAAGCGCCCAACTGCTTACCCACATCCAAAACTCATCTTCCATGTTTGGGTACAATGTGAGGTTGTTCGCTTTTGTGCTGTCGCGCTGGAAGAATCTCGTCAACGCCTGCCCGGTATCCATCACTTCCAGATATCCGGCATAATGGATCAGCTCTTTGTATTTGTTTGGTGATGGTGTAGCCGTGGCTACCAGCTTATACGGAACGTTCTTGAATTTATCCAAGAATGTCTGATAAGTCTTGCTTCCGAAACTCCTTAAAACACTGGCTTCATCCAAGGATGTCGCTGTGAAGTAGTCTGGTCGGATATCTCCATCCCGGACACGCTCATAATTTGTCAATACGATCTGGCTTGTGCTCTGCTCCACTTCTTCCATTGTCCGACAATATTCCGGCTTTTCATATCCAAGCACTTCCACCGCATCATGCGTGAACTCCTGCTTTACCCCAAGCGGCAATACGATCAACGCACGACCACCGCTGTACTCCGCTGCCAAGTGGCAAAACTCAATCTCCTGTACCGTCTTTCCAAGTCCAAAACTCTCAAACAGTGCACGCCTACCGCCTTTGAGCGCCCACACCACAGCATCCCTCTGGTGTGGCTTCAATACCTTATTTACTTTTTCTGGCTTTACAACAAACCCGCTGTCTGTAGCCAGCTCAATTTTTGTTTCTAAGAATTCTCTATATGTCATTTTTTGAAAGGAACCCGGCGCGCCTTTTATCCGGATAGGTTCCGGCTCCTTTCTTAATTCTCAATAAACTCGTCTATTGTCATTTGGTAATATGTCTTCTGTTTCCTATTCATTTCATTGCAAAATGCATGATATTCTCTTGTATATTCATAACTATCTTTAAATACATTACATACGGCTGTGTGCAAATTTGGCTCATGCTGTTTCAGCACTTCAAGTTCAAATTCAAGGTTTCGCCCACAAGGACAACCACAGCAACCGGTTCTCTTTAGCCCATATTCTGTATAGCATTTGCTATGTTCAATTCCGTAATGTTCCTCATAACATTTCTTGTCATCATTCGTGTACCAGAATAAAGGTCTGTATTCGTCTGCATTGCCCTCTTTTTGGCTATAGCAATTCTTGTAAGACGCCGCCCTTGCTCCACCCTCTGCTTTCCGTATGCCGGTAATCATCAGATCACACTTTATTCCGTGGGAAATATCTTTCTTTGCCTTTTCGCAACATTTATTCGATATTCGGAATGTTGGCGGGTTTGCAATCAAAAATTCCTTGAGCCATTTATTCCAACTGATATTATTTCTTTTGCCCGGTTTTAAATTGCACCACCACATTAAAGCTGATTTGCATTTCGGATATTCTGCATACAATTCCTCAAATGGTTTATCTTCCCACTTAAAATTATGTTTCTGCAATCTGCTTATAAACTCGCTTACGGTTTTGCTCAAGAACGGTTGTCCGTATGTCGTACAGGCTTTTGGGATCGTCATTCCGTGTTGCCATGCTTCGAATATTTCAATCTTTATTCCATATTTTTCTTCTAAGTATTTGATGTGTTCCTTTGTTGCTCCGTATTCCAGTCCGGTATTAAAGCATACATATCGGATTTTGTGGTAAATATCTACTTTAACACATATATCTACCATAATGTCGCTATCCGAACCACCGGAAACAGAACACACTATTGTTTCATAGTTTTTGTTATTAATGATGTTCCATGCCCGAATCAGATTGTCTCCGATTATTTGGTCCTTTGGAACATCAGAAAGCAATTCATCAAGAGAATGTGCTGGGTATTGGTTTCGAGTATTCCCAGAAACCAAACAGAATTACGCACTAGCATAACTCCCGACCTCTCGACTACGATTAGAACATTATGTGTTCCCCAAGTGCTTCGGTCTTAACAATCGCAAACTCTCTATCATGTGAAAATTATGTGAGTGCAGGCTCCATTCTGTTTTTCATCATTCTCTTGATATATCGCTTTTCAGCTTTTGTGTGTTGAATTTCTGATCTCAAAAATGCGATCTCATTCTTGTTTTTACAATCAATAGCATATTGCAGCAGACATTCATATTCTGCAATTGCATCGTTACAATCATCTATATCCTGTTGCGAATACTCTTTCGGTGGTTGGCATACAGAATCGAGAAATTGCAAGATGAAATTATCTCGTCTGTATGCCATATCTGTACTATTCGCCATATAATAATCACCCCTTTTACTGTTGCGCCAAATAACACATAATTCCACAATCCGGGAAAATCTCTGTGTTCATGTTACCTCTGTCCGGTTCAAGTTCATCCAGATATACCGGATTCCCTTTGCCGTCCTTAAGGATTGAATAACCAACTTCTCTTTCCAACTTCGCCCGACTTTCGAATACTTCCGGGAAATCTTTTCGAATACGATTCCAATATCCCATACCGCCCTTGACGCATCCGATACAGTTGTTGTTCGGATAGCCAAGGTCATACATCAAAGGTCGGGCAAAATCAAAAGTCCGTTCAAACAATCCATGTACCTCTTCTTTCGAGAGGTTTTTGTCAATCAGTGGAAATTCGTGTGCGGCTTGCGGATTCGCTTCAATCGTCCGCTCTGCCCGGTTTTTCTCTTTAAGGTCAAAACCCCAGACATAGGTCAATTCACAATCCTTATGTCGTTCCTCCCACTCTTTTCTCACTCTCTTTTTGAGCCAGTTCGTGCAGGGTGCAAATCCATTTGCCGGACTTCTGAATCCTCCGAATGTCCTCACGCAATCCTCTACACATCCGTACTCACTTGATTTCAGCATTTTGATTTTCTTTCCGATTGTTTTCTCGCAATCTTTGATAAATCTGATACTGTCCTCATGTTGGTCGGCAATGTCAATGTAAATCCATTCATCAACATCTCCTGCTAAATATCCAGCCATAAAACTGCTGATACCTGCACTTACCCAACATACTTTTAATTTTTTCATAACACCACGCTACAAATCCATGTATCGTGGATAGTCCGTATCGGCTTCCCATGCTGACCGCCTGAAACTCACATAAGTCAAATATGCTATATGTGCGCAACTTCAAATTTACCCTATATCGAGTAGTCAACGCTACTATCACAGACTTTATGCAATTTCTTTAACACCTATAAATCACAACCTCGGTTTACCGAGGATTCGTTATTCCTTTCTTTCTAAAACTTCGCTTAAATATTTGTTATATGCCGTAATCATTCCATCTGTCCATGCGCCACATTTTTCATCCGGCAGTTCCCGAAGCGGGCATGGCTTAAGTCTTTAACTCATTCTTCATCACCCCAATCCAATTTCTGACCACATTTCCAGCAATAACGAGCAGGAAGTGTTCCAGTTGACCAACCCATGTACCTACCGCATGCATAACATGTATATTTTTTAATCCCATTATCTTCTTTTTCAGTAATAGCAGCTCTCGGATTCTGACGTTCCACAGCCGCCCGGCATTCCTCAATTGTGCCGATTGCTCGGTACTGCTGTACTTCTTCAAGTGCATTGATTGCCATATTGTGCGCATTTACGCATTTATCTGTATAGCAATCAGCATCTAAATATCTTTTCATAAATTCGATTGCTTCATTCTCCGTCATAGTTACACTTCCAACAGTTCTGGGTTGTCAAATATGTTGCCGATAACCTCTGCATTAACCATATTTATCCAATAACCTAAATCTTTTCTGTATCTTTTAGTATACTTGCCTGACCAGTCTACATAAAATCCGACATGTTCAGTTTTGGTGCTATCAAAGCAACTCTGATAACTGCCGTATTTGATTTGTGCACAAGCATCACTAAATAAGTCTTTTACAATATCATTCTCCCAAATCAGATTGCCGTTCTTGTCTTTTAAGCCGGTACATTGGCAGATAGTAGATGCATCTACAACACAGCGACAGAAGAAACCCAAACTATCCTTTGCGTAGAAATAATAACTTTCGTTGCCCTTTTTCGTGCAAAATGGGTATGACAGATATCCTTCCACCCATTCACCGTTATCAATCCGCTTCGCACGGAATAAATATCTATTCTCCATGACTTTCTCCTTTCTCCGGATATACAAGCTTCAAATCATATCCGCTTGTAATAAATTTCAACGTCAATTCGTGATTGACTGCGTTTCCGAGTTTATCGTAAATCCAGTACATATCCTCTTGCGTGAATTGTGTTCCGAGATATTCATTGTATCCAGAAAGAAGTGATTCCCTCCATTCTTTATTTCTCTTCTCTTGGCGGTAAGGTTCTCCCTTTGCAAGTGGTCTGGAACACCACTCTAAAAGTTTACAGATAATATCTTTCTGTGTATTACAGTCTTTTGCTGTAAAATATACATTCCCTTTGTCTGATAAAATAAGTTCTCCAAATTGAGTAATATAACTCTTCGGAAAGCATTTCATCACATTGAAAATTTCATTAAACATCCTTTTTCTCCATTTCTTTCAGCTTGGCTTCGGCTTCCTCTTGTGATAAAAACCAGGTTTCCTTGTACATTTTTTCTGACAGGATTCGGTCTGTTGCATATTCTCGATCCTTATCACACTCCATGTACCATCCTTTTTCTGTAAAAGTAATCAAAGCTACTTTCTGATGATAAACTTTGTTGTTCTCCGGGTGCAGACTTAAAATATTTAATTCACAATTGATTTTGCTAGGAATTATATATACATCTGATCAAATTCCACACGGCAACCGTAAAAGCAACCCCTGCCGTTCAGCATCTTCGTATTCCCCGAGCTTGTTCAGAATGGCTTTAAGCCTATGTTCCGATGAAAATGTATTACAAAGAATGCTTAAATGCTCCTTAGAGACATACTTTCCATGCTTATCTTTTTTCGTAAGTATTCTGTTTTCCAGTTCTCTATCACAGGCTTTAATCCTGCCTTTATTTTTCCCACCGTTGTGCTCCATCGTCTCGATTGCTAAACGAATTTGATTCGATGTTGCTGTTTTCAGCACTGATGTAAAATTTCCGTCTGTAGCTGGAAGCGAACAAAGACTTTTAATTACGTTCGTATACATTGCTTACACCGCCTTTCCAGTAATAATGTCCCAATGCTCATCCTCAATGAACTGATTCCGGATGATCTCGTCCGTCAGATAGTGATCCTTGCTTTTCGGCTGCTTGCGCCAATAGGAATCAATGTAGTACGCCACCCACTTCATAAACTCCTTGATCTTGGCATTCGAGAATCGATATGACTCTTTCAATGTCGGGATTGTCAGATACATCGTTGATGCCAGTGCACTCTCGATGTTCCGATCTGCACCAAGCACTGCTCGCCCTTTCTGGATGTCCGCCATGTAAAGCTTCTGTGGCATCGGAATCGACTTCATCCACTTGATCACATCAATTTTCTTTTTCGTGCAATACTGCATCATGCTTTCGTTGGTGACTTCTTCGTTATCATCGTCCTGCCATGCAACACGCTTGTTTACTGTTTTGGTGTAATAGTTCGTGATCTGCTTAAATGTCAGATCAAATTTGTCATACAGTGCAAGGGCAAATATAAATCCCATATGGTTCGCAATATTATCCCCAAGGCGTGCCTTTGCAAGTTCCTTTCTGTATACGCTCATCGGTATCAGTTGCTCCCTTTGTGTTACTCCGTGCATTACTTCTCCTTTCTGGTATCTCGCCACTTTCTCATTACCCATCCAAAAGCTTTTGCAGCATATCTTCCTGGTGCTGCTCTGCGATATGATCCCGGACCGATTCTTCTGGGAATGCGATCTGATATGCCCGCTCTTTGATCCGGTTTGTGATCCGGTCATCGTACTGTAAAGTCTCCAAGGACTCATTGCTGGTAAAAATCGTCACGCGCTTGTTGATATACCTTTCATTGATGATCTGGTACAGCTTGTCGTTGATCCATGCAGCCGGTGCTTCTACTCCGAAATCATCGATAATCAGCACATCCGCCGTACTAAGCGCACCCAGTAACCGGCTCTCACTGTACTCTGCATCCCGCCGCCATGTATTCTTGATTTCCTGCAGGATGGTCAGTGATACCGCAAATTTGACCGCGTAGCTTTTCATCAGCTCGTTTGCAATCCCGGCCGCAATCCTTGTTTTCCCGCTGCCCTTTGTCCGGGACCAGATAAAAAGTCCCATCCCCTGCTCCCTCTGGTTCTCAAAATCTCCAAGGTACGCTTTTATGATCCGGCAGGCATCTGCCACTTTCTTTTTGCTGTCTGGCTCCCGGTACACATCCATCCGAAATGTTTTCAGTTCCATTTCCCGGAATGCTTCCGGGATATCCGCAAACCGCAGCCGCCGCAACATGATTGCACGCTCCCGGCACTTACACGGCACGGCTGTTTCAATGCCGTCCTTTTCGGTCAGAATCCATTCACTTCCCTTGCAGACCGGGCACACATCAGAACCCTTCGAACTCTCTGGAACATCCGCGTTCTTCGAGCAGTTCGTTGAGCGACTTCTCACGCGCTCCATCATCTCGCTGATCATGCTTTTCATTTGCTGGTCCATCATCCGCTCCTTTCACGTAAGCCATAAACAGGTTTTCTTTCAAAAAATTTTCCGGGTTCTTGATGTACCGGACCGGTGTCTTTTTCCGTTGGCAGGCAACCGCATAGTTCTGCGCCGCTGTAATCATATCCTCTTCCGGCACCCCAGCGGCTACCGCATTGCAGTATTCCGTCTCTACCAGATATCCGGTACAGGCTTTCGGGTAGGCTGCAACAAAATCTGCAAACCGTTCCACTGGGGAACTTTCTTTTGTATTTTCTTTCTCTATATCTGTATCTGTATCTATCTCTATATCTTTCTCTATCTCTACATTGCATTTTTGTTGCAAATTGTTGCACACTGTTGCTCCACTGTTGCATTGCAACGCTTTTTGTGCATTTTCCCTAGATTTCCGACTTCTACGAGTGCTTGCCGTCTCGCTTCCTAAGTTATCTTGCACAAAAGGCATAAGATACTCGATATTGTCGGCTGTCTGGATCAATCCGCAGGAAAGAAGATACTGAATCGTAACTTGAACGTTGATTTCATCCTCATCAATATCAAGGGCAATCTCTTTGTAAAATTCATCTTCAAGACCAGAGTATTCCAAATAGCCGCCTTTTTTCAGAGACAATAGCTGCATTTTGAGATAGATAATCGTATATGTATCGCCACCGGCCATCTTTCGGAGTTTCTTGATTCGTTTACTATCAAAAAAATCATCCATCAGCTTAAGCCAGTAATATCGCTTATTCTCTGCCATTCGAACCACCCTCTCCATGAAGCAAATCCATAAATTTTTCATACTGTTTCTGTGATACTGAATTATTGGCTTTATCCGGCTTCAAGCGGATTTCAAGGTGCTTTTCAGCGATATGCGATAATTCCTTGGCAAGACTCTTTTTGCCCTGCTGTACGCCCTCTCTGTACCCTTTAGGTAACTTTCGCTCTCCAATGTCTCCGGCGGCTCTGTTTTCTCCCTGCCCGCCCAAACTGACATTTCTAAGCTGATAGCCCCTGTCCGCATACAATTTGATAAAATATTTTTCCTTTTCATCAAGCCAGCTTTCCGGGAAATTCAGAAATTCAACTCTCCATCCATAGGGATTCTTCTCCGGATCATAAAGTTTGTGCTTTCGCAAGCTAAGATCAATATGTTGTTGATAACCTGCCATATGGCTTGACAATCTTTGCAACAGGCTCTTTGCTTGCCCGATGTATGCAAACTTGAACCCATTTTCATCTTCTCTAAGCAGGAAATAAATGCCGCTCTTATCGTTCAACTTTGGATTGACTTTCAAAAGGCGCTCACGGTTCTGATGCTCAATGGCTTTAGCCTTTGCAATATTTTGATATAACATCAGCTATTTTCCCACCTTTCCCATGCTCATTTGAGCCACGAACTTTCCGTAACTCATCCCTGCGGCACGCGCCATGTGGTTCACAGCCTTGATTACATCATTCTTTTTCTTTGGTTTTTCCGTGCACTCTTTAATGGCGTCGCTCATACAATCCTGGCAATCTACCTTGTGTTCATCTATGGTCATAAAAATTCTGCCACATTTCGGGCATATTCTGGTATACACGGTTCTTCCACGCTTTTTAAAATTTTTAAACTGTCCGAATCTGCTCGCGCATTTTGGTCTGCAGTATTTTTGATCTGGGCGATTCGGTTCGAATTCGGACCCGCAATATTTGCATATTTTCAAAGTTTCATCCCCTTTCTAAAGGTTGGCGGCATATAGGGGATATACCGCCAAAACACGGCTTTCAATAATTTGTGATAACTTCGCCGAACAAAGGTTTCTTTTAGACTTTCGCCTTGGTGTTACAACCAATCAGAACGGGCAAAGGTTCATATCAACTTCCAAGCCTTTGCACGCAACATAAACATTGGCTCCATATTTAACTGTTTCTTCTGTCTTTTGTTTGAATAGTGCGGGATCTCCGCTTTTATCTGATAAGTGTATTAGAACGACATTTCTCAATGCCGGGTTATCGTTAGTAGAAATAAATTGAAGTGCCGTATCAAGGCTCATATGACCTCGTAGGCGGTGTTCGTAGTTTGGCTCGTCCCGATTGACAAATTGCATATCATAATTGGTCTCAACCATAAAATGATTGACATTTTTGAATCGGTATTTGATGTATTCGGTATCGGATGCATAAACCAGGATTCCCATTTCAGGGTGTGTGATGTAGAATCCGTAGCACTCTTCATCATGAACAAGACTAAATGGCTTTATAAAAAAGTTTCCAAACCTCTTATCCGGTGTGAGCACTTCATACGGTTTGTAAATAGGGCATGCACCTTTGTACTGTTCTATGTACTTTGCATGGTCTCCGTGAATATGGCTTGCCAGTACACCGACTATCTTCATCACATTGAAATTCAGTGCTTTCTTAACCTCCATGAATGGCACACCTGCTTCGATTATCAAAGCTTCGTTGTCATTCTCCAGTATGTAGCAGTTACCGGATGAACCGGAACCTAAAACTTTAAGTTTCACCCCTGTATCACCTCTCTTTCAAGACTTAGCTGCCCCGAAACAATCTTTGAATACTCCACCGCCAAATCTTCAAGAGTTATCTTTGGAACTGTAATGTTCATAACATGGTCTTTCCCATATTCATCAATGTATTTCTGAATCCACCATGCTTCAATATTGTTTAGATACTCTTGTGATTTAACACGAACCTCTGTAATGGTCTCAAATACAAGGTCTGTAATATTACCTTTCAAACCGCTCTTAACGTGTTCCTGCCACCGGAAGAATGGCATATATACCGTTTGTCCTATGTAGTGCATATTGGTCTTTCTGTTATAAATATGGTAAATATATCCATATACACCACCATTGCTCTCATATCCCTCTCTGGTTTGAAACTCTCCTTCGTAGTAGGGATTGATTTTGCTACTGGTTTCAGCTCGGCAACCATAAGAACAAAAGTAATATTTTTCTCCACCATCTGTCGTAATGTATGGGAAATCCTTTTGTTTGCCTTTGATCGACTTATGGCAGTTAAAACAGATTGTATCAACTTCAATATTGAATCGCTCATAGAAGAATTGGTTACTGTCCATAACCAGAGCATATATTCCGCTACCTTTTCTTGGCTTTGCAAACCTTGAAATACTGCTTTTCTTCTTTACTTCGTCCTTTGCTTCACTACGAGACATATCATCTCCGCAAAGATAATATTCATCAAGAAGAGTACCTTTTTGAGCATCCCACACATTATCATCTGTAAACTCTTTCAGTTCATCGTCTACCTTGTAATCATAGATGCGAACCCAATAGTATTTCATAGGCTACTCCAATTCTTCCTCTGTTGGGAACTGGAAATAAAAATTTTGATGATTCTCAAATTTAATTTCCGATGGCTGATTTTCAATACTTGCACATATAATCTCCGTATTGCGTCTTTCGAGTGATTTCTTAACTTCTTCTGTAGGCTCAACGTTCTGAAACATGGCAATACTTCCTGTATACGCACTTCTAAGCATTTCCATAGCTTTCTTGGCTTTTTCTTCCGTGGAATATTTAGCAAAACTCTGATATTCCCCTACTTCTCCAACAGCTTGCAAAAGTATAGCCCCATTATCTTCACTCCACATAATACTCATTTCATACGGCATATCCATTGTGCCGTCCTGTGATATAACTCTCATGGCAACCTCCTACTTAATCTCAATATCTGGAATAAGCCGATCCGGATAAAACACTAATTCATAATGGTACTTGTCCGTAGATTTCGGTTCTACCTGTTCCATCACATAGCACGTCCAATCGTTCAAATAGATGTAGTCTTTGCAATACTGGTCTTCTCCGGTCTTAAATGTAACCACAAGCTCGTTGGAAGAATTGTTGCTAAGAGACATATACCCCTCTGCCTGCATCATAATCGTGTCCGTTCTGGCATTGGTAACTGTGATTCTGCGATAAACATTGAATTCATTTGCTTCTTTATTGAGATTGTAATTTACTGTATCCGCCGTGCTGCATCCGCACGCACCCATTGCCATAACTACCATAAGCAGCGCAATTAAGATAACCTTTGAAATTCTTTTCATCGTCTTTTTCCTCCTAATCTTTCATGAAATCCGGCACATTCTCGTCATTCTCTGCCGGTTCAACAACTTCCGCTTCGACTGTTGCACCGACAGCTCTCTCAACACCATCTTTCACGGATTCCTTTGCTTCTGCATCTGCAACAATGAAGTCCTCTGAATTGGCATTTTCGGCAATCTCTTCCTGCGTCTGCTGATATGTTTCATCCATCTGTATAAGTGACTGTGTAGCCATAGCGTTAAGGTCTTTCGGGTGTTTCTTGATTGCATTATTACGCATCTTACGGACAATCATAGCTTCGGAAGTTTCTCTCCACGCCGCGCTCATATAAGGTCTTGCCACTTCACAAGCAAGCATTTCTTCCAATGTCTTGCATCCGAGAAGTGCACTGATAATCTCGTCCTTTTTAGCCTTAATTTCAGCCTTTTGCTTGTCGGTTGCCTTGCGCTTATTCTCGCAAATTCCAAACGTTTCATTCAAAAGATTGTTGCGCACATGAGCCAAAAGGTTTCCTTTTACACCTTCACGTTCCGCAATCATGTATTCAATCTTTCCACCGTCCATCTCGACCGGGTAAACGACACGGATTACTTTCTGTGACAATCCCTTTTCTTCCCATTCCGGTGGTGTAATCTCAACGCCTTTATGTTTCGGGTATGTAAATTCATCTCCTTCTTTCACAAGCCATACCGGATAGACTTTTTTAACGCCAACGCCGAAGTTGCGAAGAAGTGCATCGTTTCCGTCTCCCTCGATTCCCATCTCAACCTCTTTATACCAATTTCCATTGGCATCCTGCTTATTTCTTAACTGGAAATAACACTCTCTCGGTACTGCATTTGCATTAAGTTTAAGGCTGGAAACCTGCCCGATAACCTGCCGCAAATTAGAACCATTCAGATTTTCCATAGCTGCCTTATTTGATGTAACAAGGTTGTAAATCGCACTCATTGATGCCATAACGCACTGTTTTGAATAATCATCAAATACAAGACCATGTTCCTCGAAATCTCGCTCCATAAGTCCGGTGTACTGGTTTGCGTAGAACGAAAGCCTTGTATTCATTTCCTGCTTAACTGCTACTTCCTGTTTCTTTGCTTCTGCCATAATTATTTATTCCTCGCTTTCTCCGGCATCTACCGGCTCTTCATACTTTTTCACAACCGCCACCTTATCAGCACCGTAGGTCTCCACCCACTTCATATCCACGATTTCATCTGTAACTGCCAGCTTTGCACCCTTAGCATTTACAACCGTGTCACCGGCTTTTACGGAATCCTCGGTGCGGTATGTATAACTTCTGGTGCTGTTTGGAAATTTTGCTTTGATATACTGCATCGTAACCCTCCTTTTTTAATGTCCCTTTGACAAATTCTCAACAATCCGCAAAAGTCGTTCGTTTGTTTCTGTGGCTTTTCTAAGCTCTCCTTCAAGGCAATATTTATTACTCTCAAGTTCGTCTACCTTTGTTCGCAAATCCGAGTTTTCAGCCTTCAACTTTTCAATATCATCCATGTACACGACCTCTCTTTCCTTTATTTCTCGCGTCTTTCTCGCAATACGGAAGAGAACAATGTCCGTCTGAAAAATCCATAAAGTTTTTCTTTTTCGCACCCTTCCAACGCTTGCATGACATGCACCGTGCATCTGGCTGTGTGACGTTGTTCCCGATTCCTACTCTTGACATTTACACACACTCCACTTTCAACTGCTTGTCCTCTGATACGGTCAGAAGAATTAACTGCGTATCAACAGCCGGTACATATTCGTCATTGATACTTTCTGCACCATCAAGGAAAATCGGAACATACATATTAAAGAACTTCTGAAAACTGTTGCAAATATCAATCTTCGCTTCAATTTCCCTGCCGGTGTTTGTCGTATCTCCGAATACCTTATAAATGCCGGTTTCTTCATCAAGTACCGTAGGAATACAAACTTCCTTATATTCTCCATTCTTCTGGAAATCGAACAACTTCCAACGCACAATACCGAAATGCTGATTGATTTCCTCAACAAGCAACTCATTCTTTCGCTTTGAAACTTCTTTGAGCTGATAAAGAATTTTCTCGGCATCTGCCTTTGCTTGTCCATACTCGCGCTGTTTCTGTTGCATATCCGCAATCTGTTCATCAATGCGAACATTGTTTTCAGCCTGCGCGATAATCTTATTTACTTCATCAAGTTGTGACTGCAAATCGGCTTTTTCTTCCTCGAACTGGAACATTAGCTCGTCATGGTCAAGAGAATCAGTTTTGGCAAGTTCCGCAAGAACCTTGTTATGTTCGGCTTTCAGCTTCACATACTCGGCATTCTGCGAATAATCAGCTTCTTCCGGAAGTTCTAATAACTGCTTGGAAAGTTCCTCTTTCTGCGCAAGTGTTTCCTGCTCCTGCTTTTTTAGGGATTCAATAGACTGCTGCAACTCGACATTCTCTTTGGTTTTGCACTCAATTATTGACTTGCATCCGTTTCCATCCTTAATCAAACCATTAAGCGTATCTTTCTTCCTAATATTGAAATCATCGTAAGCATTGTCGTGCTGTCTTTTTAAAAGTTCCCTGGCATTCGATTTTTTCTGCTCAAAATCATCCTCTAACTGCTTAATCTTATCTAACGGCAACTTCTGACCGCATAAAGAGCAAACAGTCGTATTAGAATCGTCAAATACCCACTTGGATTCGTCAAACCGATAAGGTGTTTCATCAAATGCCTTGGCTATCTCGGAATTGTATTTCTCGCCTAAGCTCTTGCGTTCAGCATCGGCATCAGAGATAACCTTTTCATTTAATTTAATCTGATTTTCTGCAATCTTAATCTGATTGCTCAAATCATCAACCTTTTTTCCTGCATCAAAGATGGCATCATCAAGTTTTCTGCGTTTTGCAGACAACTCTCTGTTCATAGTCTGCATGATGCCGGACATATCGAACTGCAACTGCATTTCTCTGCTTCTCAAATCTCCAATGGTACTTCCGGTATTTGCAATCTTACCGTCTATCTCCGCAATCTTTCTTGTCAAATCAGCTCTTGCCAACTCCCGCTCCGCCACATCAATATCAACCTTTGCTTTCTCCAGACCGATAATCTGATTAGGAATCGCATCTAACTGTTCAACTGCTTTCCTCTTGGAAGCATTGTTCATGGCTTCAATCTCTTCAAATTTGTAGGATTCAAGCAATTTGGCAACATCCGCAGTTTCTTTATTCATCTGCGCAATCTCTAAATCTGTTTTTGCGCTTGACATAGCAAAAAGATTCTTTCGCATTTCATCCTGTTTTTTCTTCTGATTCAAGTCTTTGGTAAACACATTCGGATGCGAGCAAACAAGGAATTTATCAAACTCAAACCCTAATTCTTCCAGATATGCCTTAAAATCACGTTCTGTCTTAGGCACAGAATTGATCTCATATGTATTTGTGATAGTAACTTTCGAAACTCCATTTTTATCCGGTTTTCCAACTTTTCGCTTCTGCATCTTGGAAAGAGTAATCTCTTTTCCATCCACATCAACATCTGCAGTAACGGTTGGAATGCAATCTTCTACATTGTCCGGTCTAATGTTTGGATTGCTGGCAAGCTCATAGTTCTTATCAGACGTCAGCCAGTACCATGCCGCCCCGATTGTGGTCTTTCCTCTCCGGTTCATGCCGGAAACCCTTGTTGTCTTTCCGAATTCGTATGTCTTATCCTTTACACCTTTGAAATTTTCAATATGGAGCGATTTTAAAATCATTCGCATTTCTTTTCCATCCTTTCCTTATATCCTCTTTTCAGCTTGTTGAAATAATTTTCATTGTCATAATATCCACAAGCAAGCTCGATAGCTTCCATGCAGATAGTTTCGCACTTATGTCCGTACGCTTTAATGCTGCTGGCATGTTTTTTCGTAATGAATTCATACAGTGCGTTGATATGCAGCTTATACTCAATCAGCTCATCATACTCATCCCTTGGAACACAGACGTAATTTTTCTTTCCCATTAGATTTTCTCCTCGATCTTCGATACTGAAACTTCATACGCCGTTCTTTCCTCTTCGGCACCATCCAAGTAACGCTTGGTATATTTCCGGCTCTGGATTCTTCCAGTGATTTTCAAATGTGTTCCAACCGGAAGTCCGGATGCATACACTGCATTTCTTCCCCAGACAATGCACGGAATATAGTCCGATTTGCCATAGGAACGATTTACAGCAAACAAAATATCTGCGATCTCTCTACCAAGCGGTGTCTTACGATATACAGGATCCTTACATACAAATCCGTCAATCTCAATCTCGTTTTCTTCGTCGTAGTCATTCACAACTCTTTCAATCTCTCTGACAAAAACAGACAACACTAAACGGTTTTTGTTTTCCTCATGCTTGTTGAATGATCGGAACTGTCCAGAAACTCTAACCACGGTTCCTGTACATTTGTCTTCGAGGTTGAATAATCTCTCTGAAATGGTCAACGGAACTATATCTGCAACACCGCTGATTCTTTTTACTTCGAGAAACAGATTGAAAAACTGTTCTCCATATACTTCATGACTAAACTCCGGTTCGGAAACGACTGTTCCGGTCAACTTCACTTTATTATTTGTAATTTCATTCATATTTGCTTTTCCTTTCTTCTCGTGCTAAAATAACCGCGAATAGCTTATGCTATTGCTTTCGAATTGGAATCATTCAGCTTTGGTCGGTTCGGATGGTTCCAATTTTTTCATTTCAGAATCAAGAACGTCTTGAAAATTTTCTCGATCCTCTTTTTTCTGTTTGCCTGCCAACAGTTCCACAAGCATTCTCTTTTCCCGCGTGGTGCATCTTGTCCCACTTATGTACATACTCACCATACGTTCTCTCTCATTCTGCGTTTTCTCTTGATACGCTTATCAAGTTCGGCTCTCTTCCTGTCAAGTTCTGACCAGAAATACATTGCCGCCGCTACTGCCGCGCCCACAACAAACTTGATTGCCGCCATATCCCCGATCGCTCCGTCGCAATCCATGTAGCACGCGGCTACTAATGAATACTCCAGTGCTATAGCACCGATGATAAATCTAATTGCTTTCTTCATAACTGCCCCTTTCTGTGCGCTATATATAATAAGGAAGGAACTCTGCCAAGATTAGTACCAGTCAGAAACAAATGTTCCAAGTAACGGGCATACAACAACATCTATAAAACGTACAGCATCATCTTCCATGGAATATGTAAAAGCCATTGCCGGTGTGTAAGCCGAATCTCCTGTCTGGATTTTCGCATCCCTTACGGAAATCCCGTATGTTGTTTCCTCGTCAACAAAAATACTTGAAAAAGTTTCTGCCGAGTCAACCTTTGCTAAATAGTTGTCCCCGCTACAGATCACCCTTGAATTAACTTTCTGAAATTCAAAATCGCTCATTTCAATCCTCCTTTTCGATCTGATACACAGTAGTAAACCATCATTTCTTTAATTACCAACTCATAAGCCGGTCTAAGGTCTTTATCGTTGGCAATTATGTAAATCTTATTGATCTTATCCAACTCAGATTTCTTAATATCTGGTCTTTCTTCCAGTGCTCTTCCCTTTGCTTTCTGAACCCGATCATCAAGGCGGCAGTTTCTTTTCTGCTTCAAGCGCTCATAGCTTTCAGATCTTGCAAGGGAATAATTCTTGCTTCTGCCGTAGCCTTTATCAAACTTCGTACTTTCTGCAATTTGAGCAATACGATCATTCGCCCATTTCTGGAAATCCTCCACACTGTCTGTTTTCTGGAATGTTTCCACGATGGCATCCTGCTTCTGTTCAATGCGGTTCATCTGTTCCGCCTGCCGCTTCTGCTCCAACTCCATTTTTGCCTGTCCGTCAGCAATGGCATAAAACATTTGCATCTGTGGCGAAAGCTGTGATCGGTTGATTGCCATTTCCTTGGCTTTATCCTCTACGGTAATAAAATACTGTCGAGCAATCTTCCCTTTTGAAGAATGGGATTCCATAGACAGATGTTTCGCAAAATCAGTCGTAAGGCGATAATCCTTGCAATTATTACCGTTCGACACAATGTCGAACCCCCACCAGTCTTTGTTTTCTTCATAAAATTCATTCTGCTCAATGTTGGTTTTCGCCCACCTTGAAAACTGGCCTTGCGCAAGTTCCAAAAACTCATACAATGCTCTTGCTGTAGTCATTCCATTTTCATCGACACCAAGTGCAATCTCAATCGGTGTCTGCATTTTGGTTGTTTCTAAGTCGTTCATTCTTCTCCTTTCCCGAACTTTCTAAACTCTACAGGCTTTTCACAGCCTTTGAATTTTATACTCTCAATCTCTCCCATTCCCTCTTGCCGGAATCTCAAAATCGGTGTATCGGTTGCAACGTTCAAGGCGTTCAAGTCGATTGTAAGTGTTGGAATTTTGTCTTCCAGAGATTGCTTTAATTCAAATCTTCTAACCCCATGAATTTTGTGTCCGTCAATAAGAAGCTCTGTGAAAACTCCATGTTCCCCGTTGCACTGTCTGATTTCAATTTTTGATACTTTCATAAATTTCCTTTCCGGATTTTTTGCAATAAAAAATCCAACTACCGCTTTGATAGTTGGAAAAATCTTCTTGTCTCTATTCTGCTTTGTTGATACAATGAATACGTGATGGCGGACATTATTCCGGAAGGAGTTTTGTATGGAAGTCATCATTACATTTGTGTCATATATAGGATGGAAAGTCAGTGGAATTGATTTTCCAACACTTTACTTCTATATCGACCTTTCATTCGCAATTTGGAAAGTCGTTAAACACTATGCTAATGATAAAACTGCCAGACGGTAGATAAGACACCTATGACAAAACCGATCACAACCACAACATCGGTCAAATCACTAAGGATAACATATTCTTAAAATACGTGTAACTGTCAACCGCCGCCATCACATATCCATTGTATCAACTGATCTCTTGCATATCAAATATATTTAATCGCAAGTTTCGACAAGTTTCTCAACTATCAATATTCAATTTTTTATTCAGCTTTTGAGCTTTCAGTTTCTTCTGTCTGACTTTTCGTAGCACTCGCAGAACCCTCGACCATGCCAAGTACATAGCCTTTCTGAAAGTCATTCATCTTTGGAATTACATCTTTAAGTTTTTCAACAACTTTCTTTTCCTGTTCGCTCACCGTATCACCCCTTTCTGTGATATAATGTTTTCAAAAAATGGAGGGCTTACATATGCCAAAACTAAAACCAGCACCACTACCAACTTTAGATAATCTTTATAAACAATCTGTTATTCAACCGGACTTTCCCGAATATGAAAAAGGAAAGTCTCCATACGAATTACTTGAAAGCCAAACGGAATATCTAGAAAATGTCATACCGCCATTGGAAAAGCTTGCACAATCAGCAGAAGACACTGCAAAGTCAGCTAAAAGCCTTGCTGATACTGCAAACGAAAATGCAATATCTTCTGGGAAACATTCAAAAATATCGTTGGCACTTTCAATTGTCGCTATCGTAATAAGTATCGTTGACCTTGTTTTCAGAATATTTTTTCAATGATTGTCATAAATAATCGTAATGCAGATAATATAACAGCAATTATTGAAGTTGCTAATGCAACGCTGTCTATGCTTGGCTTCTTCATTGTGTTGCCCCTTTCTTCCGAACTTTTATGTAATTTCATGTTCGGTATGCGTATAATATATCACGCTTACAGAACTATGTCAATACATTTTTGTTCCGTTTGCGAACTTTTTCTATTTACAATTCTGTTTGCGTATGGTATAGTTCTATATAGAAAGAGAGGTGAGATTATGAATGAGCGAATGAAAGAACTTCGCAAGGCAATGGGAAAAAGCCAAGAAGAGTTTGGAAAGATTCTCGGCATAACCAAATCTGGCGTATCTGATATTGAATCAGGGCGCAGAAATGTAACAGAACAGCACATTATCATGTTGCGTAATGAAAATGTCAATGAAGAATGGTTGCGAACCGGAAACGGCGAAATGTTTATTCCGGAAACCAAAGATGAGCAAATAACGAATATGCTCGCAGATGTGCTTAAAAGCGAAGATTCAGATTTCAAAAAACGGTTAATCGTGGCATTATCCAAAATGGATGATACCGGATGGGGCGCATTGGAGAAATTCATTGATTCAATAGCAGAACAGAAAAAAGAATAAAGAAAAGCCAAGGGTAGTGCGCAAACCCTTGGCTTTTTACTATTCTAATAATCTTTTCACGAATACAAATATTGCTCTGAGCCACTTCTCGCTTTCGCAATTTTTGACAAGTTCAATTATTCTGCGTCTGTAGTAATCTTCATTGTTTTCTCTTCCACTCAACTAAACCACCCTTTCATCTTCCGCAAGCCGTCAGTAGCGATAAATCAATTATAGAACATGTGTTCGTTTATTGCAATATCTAATTTTCGCCAATTGGTTATAATATAACAATAAAGGAAAAAGATTGTAAAATCAATACATCGTAAAGATATGTAAACATATGTGTACATTATTTGAAATCAGAATCATATAGATCGGATATTTTGATATGTAAAGCCTTGGCAATTCTTTCCAATTGCTCTATAGTAGGGTATCTATTGCCATTCTCATAATTGTTTAGTGCCGCATGGCTTATTCCTGTTCGTGCGGCTAACTGCCGCAACGACATATTCTTTTTTGCCCGTTCTTCCCATATCAGTAGTTTCATGCGAAGATTATACTTGAAATCGACATAAGGAAGAAATAGGGAACTACTGGAAATAAAAAGAACCGGGAGAATACCATTGCGATACTCTCCCGGTCTGTCTCTTACAGCTTGTCCCAGAACTCTTTCTTCCACTTCTTATCATTCACCCAATATGCCGGGCATGGTTTTCCGGTTACGTCAAAGTGCCGGATAACGTGTGCCTTATCGATTTTGTACCTTTTCATCAGCTTACGAGTGAGTGCAAGCGCATTGTTGATCGTAGCCTGTGTAGGGTAAATCTTTCCATTTTTGACCGTATCGCACAGCTCAATGTTGATTGAGTTGGTATTGGTACAGATTTTGTAATACTTACCGCCGCCAGTCTTGGCACAGTTCGGGTACTTTTTACCGCCAACAGACCACGCAATGTTCTTAATAGGCACGGACTTTGTGTAAGAATTATCATCGACAAAATAATGAGCCGATGCCTTTACCACGTTGTTGTGGAAGTATTTTGCGTTCGCTTCGTCTGTGTCTCCATCATTCACAGTGTAATGGATAACTATGTACTTAATAGAAGAAAGGCTTCTCTTACCGCCATAATTCTTCGGGTTTGCGAACAATTGCTTTGCGATTGCCTTAATTGCCTTTGTTACTGCCATAACTATTCCTCGCTTTCTACTTCCGGGATTCCGGCGATTGATGTAAGCAACGATACCATTCCGGCTACGACCGATGCCGATACGACCATCTTCCAATCCACAGCTGAAATGAATGCCGCAGTACCGATTGTAGCAATCGCGGTCTGCGCCATAGTCTTAACGGCACGGATTCCTGCCGCCTTGAACCACTTAACTGTGTCTACATTTGGTTTTAATACTGAATTTTTTAACATAACAATACCTCTTTTCTTATTTGATATACTGTGCGATCATCAGAATCAAACCGGTTGCCAGCGCACCGGAAATTGTACTGATAATCGCTGTTACTGCTGTCGACTTATACTTTTTCGCGTTTTCCGCGGGTGCACGTTCCATATCGTCTACCCTTGCGTCTATGTGGTCTACCTTTTCATCAAGTGAACACACATTCTCATTTGTATGTTTAATTTCTTCCACAAGTTGAACCATTGTTCCGCTCATGGTATGGATTTCCTCTGTGACCTTTTCCAGCTTGTCCAGCCGGTGCGTATTCGACTTCGACCGCTGTTCTGTCTCTGTGAGACGGTGCTCAAACTCTCTTTCTGTTTCATCCATAACCTACCCTCTTTCCGGCACGAAAAAGGAGCGCAAGGTGCGCTCCATGTTCCTACTCTGCCTTATTTTGTTTTTCGATTTCTGCCCGAACCTGTTCCCGCCAGCGTTCCGGTACATCATCAATCGTCATTTTCTTGTCGGTTGTGATTCTGCGCACATAGAATTTTATAAGGTTTACACATGCCATTATTCTTCACCTCCGATCATTCCGGCCAGATCTTCGATTGCTCCAGCGTTGGACTCATGTCCCTGTTGCAATGTTACCTGTCCTGTTTCCAGTGCATCCAGACGCTTTTCAATTTCCGTTTTGATTCGCAAGCGGATTGTAACAGTGTATGTTCCATCTTCCTTGCCGGCCTCATCCGTATTCGGTGCGTATGTAAACCCATCGGATTTCAGATCGGTATATTTCCCCGAAACTGCATCGTTGTGTGTAAATGTCACTTCCGCAAGGTTGTCTGCAGTAAAAGCATCCGTGATCGTTTTAATGGCTTCGAAGTTCTCGGCTTTGATCTGGATGTTGCCAAGGCTTGCACCATCGGCAATTTCAAAGCTGGTCTGATCTTTTAAAATAATTTTATCCATATTATTTTTCCTTTCTATGATAAAAAATGGTTTATAGGTTACGCTCGAATGTTTGTTCGATATATTTTCTTAAACGGCAGTAAAAGCATCCGTGATTGCTTTAATTCCATCAAAGTCTTTCGACTGAATCT
>ERZ773108.1083-NODE-1083-length-28760-cov-5.256262_pt1 | contig 28760 bp, 25 predicted proteins | sample MGYA00580570_ERZ773108 | MGnify/ENA primary metagenome ERZ773108 (study PRJEB29015, sample SAMEA2737840) | human gut metagenome | biome: human gut; feature: human-associated habitat; material: faeces | place: China | collected 2012 ...
GCACACACGGACTGGCGTGGTTTCCTGAATATGTCAATAAAGAAGCATTTGAAACACTGCGGGACGACTGGGGCGCCAATGTAGTGCGCCTTGCGATGTATACCGAAGAATATGGCGGATACTGTAACGGCGGTGATAAGGAAGCTTTAAAACAGCTCATTGATGACGGTGCCAACGGTCTTTTCGTTGCCCGGTATCGGGCTTGCCGAAATAATAATCATATCGGTCGGCTCGATGTTAATCTTTTTGTGTATCGAAAAAGCCATCCTTGTCAATGCCGACATCGATTCGCCCTGGCTTCCCGTTGTGACGATTACGAGCTTGTCTTTCGGATAGCGGTCGATTTCGTCAAGGTCAATCAAGGTGTTCTTAGGGATAGTCATATATCCGAGTTCGATTGCCGCATTTAACACGTTTGTCATACTGCGCCCCGAAACGGCAACCTTTCGACCGTGGCGAACCGCGGCGTTGATAATCTGTTGTACCCTATGTACGTTTGACGCAAAGGTTGCAACGATTATACGCTTATCCGTACCCTTGTCAAAAAGGCTTTCAAAGGTCGAACCGATAGACTTTTCGCTCATGGTAAAGCCGGGACGTTCGGAATTCGTACTGTCCGACATAAGGGCGAGAACGCCTTGGTTGCCGAGTTCGCCTATACGTGCAAGGTCAATCATTTCGCCGTCAATCGGGGTCGGGTCAATTTTAAAGTCACCGGTATGCAGAATTACACCTGCCGGGGTGTGCAAAGCGATAGCGACCGCGTCCGCAATTGAGTGATTAGTGTGAATAAACTCGGCTGTAAAGCAGCCAAGCTTCACCTTGTCACCCGCCTCAATATTCACAAGTTTTGCCGTGCTTAAAATTCCGTGCTCTTTAAGCTTGTTTTTTAATATTCCAAGTGTAAGGCGCGTTCCGTAAACGGGTACGTTAAACTCCTTTAAAACGTAAGGCAAAGCGCCGATGTGATCCTCGTGTCCGTGAGTTAATACAATCCCTCTTATTTTTTCGCCTATTTTATGAAGATATGTGATATCGGGTATAACACAGTCTATACCCGGCATATCGTCGTCCGGAAACGCCATCCCGCAATCAAGTATAATTGCATCGTTTCCGCATTCAAACACGTTCATATTCTTTCCTATTTCATTAAGACCGCCAAGCGGTATCCATCTTATTTTTTCAGTTTTTCTCAAATTCATTCCTCCTATGATTACTGCACGGCTTTTACATACAAATAAAGCGTGCCTCCTATAACCCGGTGCCGGTTATCCGAACCGACCTTAAACGGGGGCTGACAGCTAACATCAGGCTAAACACAACAAAATAATTGAAGCCTAAACCTCAATTAACCCTAATAAATATAGTAATACATTTCTTTACTTACCGAAACACGGACAACATAACAATTTTCGGCAAAGCAAATTACTTTATATCAATAAAGCATAATAATTAATAATATGCAATAAAAACATATTATAAATCCGAACACATATCACGATATCTATTATACATCATTTAGTTCAATTTTGCAAGCCTTTTTATTTGATTTGTAAAAATTGTACTCAGCTCATCTGCCGTTTCGGTGTCATATCCCTCCGTTATAATCTTTATACAATGCCTGTAACTCTCAGGCAGGACAAGCACCCAGCCGTTATTTTTAAAGATTTTGATTCCCTCGGTTGTATCCGTCTCAAGGTCGCTGTACTTTGCATAAAGCTTTCTTATAATCTCTGCTTTTTTGCTATCGGGACATTCTATTTCCACTTCTCTGTGAATGAATACGGGCAAACGCTTGTATAAATCCGAAAAGCTTATATTACGGCAGTTTAAATAGTCAAGCAAAGCAACCGAAAAATATATTCCGTCAAAGCATAGTCTGAACTCTTCGTATAAATTATTATCGGTTAAAAATCTTAAAAACTCTTCGTCAGATGTTCCGCATTTTAAAATATTTATTTTATTGTCTTTTAAATTTTTTTCAAGCATTCCCGGCGCGGACACGGGCAAAGCAATTTCTCTTTCGCCGAAATGCTCTGTCAAAAGTATTGCCGCTATCGACAAGACCTGATTCTTGTCAAGCTTATTAAGCCCCATATCCGAAAGTGATGCAAGCCTGCCGTTTCGGTCAAGCTCGGCTATAAACTGTTTTTCGATATCTTTCTCGATATGTCTCTCTATTTCAGACAGCAGAACCTCAAGAATTTCCGAAACCGTCTCGGATTTTGTCTGAAGCTCCATATTAATTGCAAACCGCTTGCTTTCTATTTTATTTAATATGTCCTGAATATATGACATCCTAAACTCTTTTACGGAAGTTGCCTCACAGATATTTAAAACATCCGCGCGGTAAAAAACGTTGTTAAAAAAAATCCCCTCAAGCAAACTGATATTTTCATCTTTTAGATTCGAGCCGTCCGCTTCCACAAATTCAATCTCGGGATAGTATATTCCGTCCGAATCCGACTGATTGATATAAAGCGAAACCTTCAAGCCGTAATACCTTGTTCCGTCACGCATAACGGGCAGAGATGCATCGCCGAAGGTAAAAAGTCTTGCCCCCGATGATATTATCCCCGAAGACGCCGCACGTGCAAGCATTGTGCAAACAGGCGCAGAGTCATATCCAAGCCCGATTCTTTCACCGTTATACATCGTTCCCAAAGCCGCACCGAGTTTTGCCATAAACTCGGGCGTTATATCAATATTTACCTCTCCGTAAAGCTTTCCGTCTCTGAAAAGTCTTTCCGTTCCCACGCTTCCCCAAACCAAATTATCGTTTACTCTTGTTCCCTTTTTTATTCTCTTGTTTCTCCAGATTCTTACACCCGACTTTAAAACGCAGTCTTCTTCTATTCTGCAATCGGCTCCTATTACCGCATTTTCATTTAAAACCGAATTCATACCTATATTTACATTGTCTGCCATAACCGCACCGCTGACCGATACATTCTCTGATAATGTGCAGTTTTTACCTATAACAGAGTGCGAAACTTCGGCATTTGCCTTGACTGTACAATTTTGAGAAAGAAATGTTTCGCCGCCGATTTTTGCTCCGCGTTCAATTCTGCATCCGCCCGAGATATACGCAGGCGTTTCTATTTTCACTCCGCTTTCCAAAGTAACATTTTCTTCAATCCACAAACCCTCTTTTATCATATGCCCGCCAAGCGAAACGCTCAATTTCCCCGACATAATATCGCTGTGACACTTTTTATATGAGTTAACAGAGTTTATTTTTACAGCCGCCGCGGCAGAGATATATCCGCAGACTCTTTTTTTAAGCTTAATAGCGGTTTTAATAAGCGAGGCTCCGCTTATCTCTCCGTCATCTGCCGCCGAGTTTATAATTTCGCCGTTTGCTATAAAAATACCCTCGGCTTCAAATCCTCCCATAGCGGACTTACCGCTTTCGTATACCGCCGTAATTACACTGTCCGAGTTTATGCGTACTCTGATTCCGCCCTCGTCATCACCCTGTCTTAGGGCCGCCGTCATATCCGCTCCGCTTGCGCGGTGAATATTAATCATTTCGTTTATATCCGTATTCGTTATAAGATTCTTTTCCGTTACCACCGAGGCCTCAGCATCCGCAAGCTTTAAAGCCTCTCCGTTTCCGCAATATTTTACAGCCGTAACTTTGTATCTCTCAAGATATTCTTTTATTCTCTGCTCGACCGTTCTGCCCATAATCGGAAGAGACAGTATATCATTTCGTGTACAAAGCGGGCTTAGCGTTACTTTCTCGGATGAATTGATTAGGATAGCGTACATTGGTATTAACTCCGTTTCGTTTAAATAATAAATTTAGTATGCGAACGGCAAAAAATATTATACCTTTTTCTAAAATTTAGCTTTTCTTTTTGACAAAAGTGTTGTATAATTAAAATAATAAACACAAACGATTCAATTTACGAAAGGATTAAACACGGATATGATACATATAGGAAACGAATGGGACGAACTCTTAAAAGACGAATTTCAAAAGGAATATTATCAAAAGCTTCGCGCTGTTCTTGCAAACGAATATAAGACGCATACTGTCTATCCTGATATGTATGACATTTTTAACGCCTTGAAATACACCTCTTATTCCGATGTGAAGGCGGTTATAATCGGTCAGGACCCTTATCACGGACCGGGTCAGGCACACGGTCTTTGCTTCTCGGTTAAACGCGGAATTGAACCTCCCCCCTCGCTTAAAAACATCTTTAAAGAAATTAACGACGAACTCGGCATAGCCCCTCCGAATCACGGCGAGCTTACCTCGTGGGCAAAGCAGGGCGTACTTATGCTTAACACCGTCCTGACCGTCAGGGCGGGTCAGGCAAACAGCCATAAAGGCATTGGCTGGGAAACGTTTACAGACAAAGTTATTGAACTTTTAAACGAACGCAGTAAACCGATTGTGTTTCTCCTGTGGGGTGGAAACGCCCGCCGCAAGGCGCAGCTTGTCACAAATCCGTCTCACAAAATTCTTGCCTGCGCACATCCAAGCCCGCTTTCGGCTTACAACGGATTTTTCGGATGCGGTCACTTTGTAAAATGCAACGAATTTTTAAACTCTGTAGGGGAGACTCCCATAAACTGGGTTCTTGATTAAAAATGCGCTGACCGTGAATATCGGTCAGCGCATTTTCTTTATCTTAAATTATAGAATGCTTCATCTCCGCAAAACTGCGCAAGCTCGTCAAGTTCTTCTTCTATCCGCAAAAGTCTGTTATATTTTGCAACTCTGTCCGTCCGCGAAGGAGCGCCTGTCTTTATCTGCCCCGAATTTACGGCTACCGCCAAATCAGCAATTGTTGTGTCCTCTGTCTCACCCGAACGGTGTGACACAATCGCGGTATATCCCGCTCTTTTTGCTGTCTCGATGGCGTCAAGAGTCTCGCTCAGCGTTCCTATTTGGTTAACCTTAATCAAAATCGCATTCGCCGCGCCAAGACCGATTCCTTTTTTGAGTCTCTTTTCATTCGTGACAAACAAATCATCTCCGACAAGCTGAACCTTACCTCCAAGTCTCTGCGTAAGCTCTTTCCAGCCGTCCCAATCTTCTTCTGCCATACCGTCTTCAATCGATATGATAGGATACTTGTTTGCCCAGTCCTCCCAGAAGCCAATCATTTCGTCTCGGCTTAAAAGCTTGTTTGTCTTCCAGAAGAGATAGCTGCCCTCATGACCTGCCTTCTTTGCCTCTTCATACATTTCCGTTGATGCGGGGTCAAGCGCAATCTTAAAATCATCATAAGGCTTAAATCCCGCCTTTTCAACCGCCTCTAAAATCAACTTGACCGCATTCTCATCACTTTCAAGATTTGGGGCAAATCCACCCTCGTCTCCGACCGAGGTAGAAAGCCCTTTTTTGTTCAATACGCTCTTTAAAGTATGGAAAACCTGTGCGCACCATCTAAGTCCCTCAGAAAAGGTTTCCGCGCCCACCGGCATAATCATAAACTCCTGGCAGCTGAGCGAATTTGCCGCGTGTTTTCCTCCGTTTATAATATTCATCATAGGCAGCGGAAGCACAACGGAATTTGTTCCTCCCACATAACGGTAAAGAGGTAATCCCACAGCTGCTGCCCCTGCTTTTGCGCACGCAAGCGATGCGCCCAAAATTGCATTTGCACCAAGGCGGGATTTGTTTTCCGTTCCGTCAAGCTCAATCAGCACTTTATCTATGAGTCTCTGGTCAAGCACATTCATTCCTATAAGGGCATCACAAATCTCGGTGTTAACGTTGTTTACCGCTGTGAGAACTCCCTTCCCCGTATATCTGTCCTTGTCATCATCACGAAGCTCGCACGCTTCAAAGGCTCCGGTTGACGCACCCGAAGGCACCGCCGCTCTGCCAAGTATTCCGCCGTCGGCGCGAACCTCAACCTCAACCGTCGGGTTTCCTCTTGAATCAAGTATCTCTCTTGCAATAACATCTTCTATCCCAATATAAGCTTTCATTTGAATCTCCATTCTGCCGCGTTTCGGCTATAATATTTTAGTATTATTCTTACTCAGCCTAAAAAAAATATGCAGCCGATTAAAAATCGACTGCGTAAAATATTTTCGCCTCCGTCCCATTTTAATCTGCAAAGCCTTATAAGAATCAAGGTCCTGCCAATCTTTAAAACGGGAATTAAACACGCTTTTTACTAAAGTTTTTAACCGTATCGACAAAATAGCCCGCGGCTGCAAGAAGCATCGCCGCTATCATCGCCGCAATAGCAATTAAAAAAACGTTATAGGGTATATTGTTCCAGATAATCATAACCAGAACTGCCGCATAGAATATAACCGTTGCCGCCTTTCCGTACCAATTAGAGCTTACAACTATCTTTTTTAGATATAAGATTCCGCCTGTCACAATCATCGTAACTTCTTTTGCTGCAACGATTGCCAAAAGCCATATCGGAATAATCCCCCTGATGACAAGACAGACTACCACCGTAATCTGCATAAGTTTGTCAACAAACGGATCGTAAATCTTACCGAAGTCGGTAATCATATTAAAATGTCTTGCTATATATCCGTCAATAACATCGGTGATTCCTGATAAAACCAACACCAAAGCGGCGGCATATAAATTATGGCTGCCAAGCATAAAATATACAAATACAGGAACAAGTCCAAGCCTGACCGTTGTCAGCAGATTTGGTATCATACAGTTCACCTCTCATTAAACTAATTAATAAATAACAGTTTATTTTATATTTGCTATGCCGCTGTAAACCTGTCCGCGCGGACCGTCTATAGTGATTGTGGTTCCGTTCTTCAGTATTTTTGTCGCATTCTTTGCGGCATATAAAACGGGTATGTCAAGCGTCATTCCCACAACCACCGCGTGAGATGTAAGCCCCGTACTCTCCGTGATTATGGCTGACGCCTTGCGCAAAATGCTTATTAAACTGTTATCCGTCTCGGGGATAACAAGAATATCCCCCGCCTTAAAATTGTTAAGCGCTTCGGCATTATTCTTTGCAACACAGGTCTTTCCTATGACCGATTTATTGCAAACACTTAGCCCCGTAAGCAGTATATCCCCAACCAAAGTAACCTTTAAAATATTGGTCGTTCCGCTTACACCGATAGGGCTGCCCCCCGTTATTGCGACAAGGTCGCCCTTTTTAATTATATCCGTCTCGGCAAGGGCGCGTTCAACCGCGTGGTCAAACAACTCGTCCGATGACTTTTTGATTTCCGTCTTTATGGGCGTAACCCCCCAAGACAGATTAAGCTGTCTGTAAACCCTGTCGTTAAACGTTCCCGCAATGATAGGGCACGCGGGACGAAATCCCGAAATAATTCTTGCAGTATATCCCGATTGGGTAACCGTAAGTATAGCCGCTGCCTCAAGGTCGTGCGCCGTTGTACAGGTAGAATGGCTTATTGCATTTGCAACATCTATAACAGTATTAAGCCTTAAAGCGTCAAAACGCTTTACATAATCTATGTCCGCCTCTGTCTGCTCGCAGATTCTTGCCATAGTGCGTATAGCCTTAACCGGATATTTACCCACAGCTGTCTCGCCCGAAAGCATAACCGCCGATGTTCCGTCATATACCGCATTTGCAACATCAGATGTTTCGGCTCTGGTCGGGCGCGGATTATGCGTCATAGACTCAAGCATCTGGGTTGCAGTGATTACCATTTTGTTAGAGCGATAGCATTTGCGTATAAGCGACTTTTGAATAGCGGGCAGCTCTTCAAAATGAATTTCAACGCCCATGTCTCCGCGCGCTACCATAATACCGTCGCTGACCTTAAGTATCTCATCAACCTCGTTAACGCCCTGACGGTTCTCAATCTTTGCGATAACACGGATATCATTCGCATTATTTTCCTCTAAAATACGTCTGATTTCAAGAATATCAAAAGCAGAACGCGTAAACGATGCCGCAATAAAGTCAACCCCGTTCTCAATGCCGAACTTAATATCGTCGATATCCTTTTGACTCATATAGTTCATTCCGAGATTAACATCGGGGACATTAACGCTTTTATGGTTGCTTACAGGTCCGCCGTTTAATACCTTGCAGATAATGTCGCGATCTTTTACATCGACAACCTTCATTTCTATAAGTCCGTCATCAATCAAAATACGCGTCTTGGAATTTACATCCTTAGACAAATCCTTGTATGATATGCTTGCAATCTCATTTGTTCCTTCAATCTCTTCGGGTGTAAGCGTAAACAGCTGTCCCGTCTTAAGCTCAACCTTTCCTTCCGCAAAGTTTCCGATTCTGATTTCCGGTCCTTTTGTATCAAGCAAAAGCGGAATAGGCAAATTCAGCTCCTCGCGCACCTTTTTAACCATATCGATACGCCTTTTCTGCTCTTCATACGAACCGTGAGAAAAGTTAAGCCTTGCAGTATTCATACCGTTTTGCATAAGCTGGCGCAGGGTTTCTTCATTATCCGTTGCCGGACCCAACGTACATATAATTTTGGTCTTTCTTTTCACTGTCAAATCCTCCTAAGCGTTAATCCTTTTTACCAATTTCAACGCAGCCCATCTTGGTATAAAGCTTGGCTTTGCCGCGAATCTTCATTGCTGATGTCATCTCGGTAAACTGAGCAACATAAGCCTCCCCGGCATCAAGCTTCTCTGTATGGTGAAACTTAGTATCACGGCCTCGGGTAAGTCCTATAATAGTAACTCCGTCCTCTTCGGCTACTATTGTTATATAATCGCTGCTTGCTGATTCATCCATAATTATTCACCCCTCTAAATCAAGACAACATTAATCTATGTTAATTATATCTTTTAAACAGAAGATTGTCAAGCAAAATGTCGATTCGCAAACGGTAAATTTTAAGGCTTTGTATTTTTATATTTTATGCAGTTCCCACTTGTGTCCGAGATAACGGCAGACGAAGCATACTGCCCTTACCGCCCAATCGATTGTCATAGCAACCCATACGCCAAATACGCCAAGGCCCATATACTTTCCTATTACATAGCTGAAGAAAATTCTGAAAATCCACATCGAAAGTATTGCCGATATCATAGTAAACTTAACATCGTTTGCCGCTCTCATTGTATTGCCGAGAGAAAACGCCGGCGGCCATATAATCATACTCATCAATCCGTGATACAAAAGTATCTTATGTGCCGATGAATACGTCTCGGGGGATAGATTGTACCCGTGCAAAAATGTCGGAAGAAGCAGATAAATTGCTATATTCATTATAATTATACCTATATATGCCGCCGCAATCAGCCGCCTTGTATAATATCTTGCCTGTTTGTAGTCGCTTGCGCCGACACAGCGCGAGACAACGGTTACAAGGGCAAGCCCCACCGCTATTCCGGGCAGGGTATGAAATGTAGCAATATTATTTGCGACAGCGTTTGCCGCTATCGCAGACGTTCCGAAGGTTGATACCAGACTTAAAACCATAATCTTTCCAAGCTGAAACATACTTCCCTCAAGTCCGTTCGGCACGCCAATATACAAAATTTTTCTGACATATCTGAAGTCAGGCCTAAATGTCGGCCGCTTGCTGAGTGATATTATAAATTTAGGGTTAAGCGCAAGAATATATATAACTGCCGCCGCAACAATACGCGAAACAAGCGTGGGCACAGCCGCGCCGACCACGCCAAGCTTCATTCCATATATCATTATTGCGTTTCCGACAATATTTATTCCGTTCATCAAAAAAGATGTAATCATCGAAATATTTGAATTACCCATTGTTCTGAACAAAGCCGCTCCGCTGTTATAAATCGCGATAAAAGGAATCGACGCGGTAACTATCATAATATATGTATTTGCGCCCGCCATAACATCAGGTTCAATTTTGCCGAACACCGTGGTTAAAATCCAGCCTTTTAAAATATAAATCAAAATCATAACGGCAAGTGAAAACACCACCGTAAAAAGCATAAGCTGGTCTGCCGCCGCACAGGCGTTTTCCCTTTCCTTTTTACCGATAAACTGACCGCAAACGACCGCACCGCCGGTTGCCAAAGCCGAAAAAATATTAATCAGCAAAACGTTTATGGTATCAACCAGCGATACCGATGAAACAGCCGACTCGCCCGCGGCAGCAACCATAATCGTATCTGCCATTCCCACCGCAACGGCAAGAAACTGCTCTACTATAAGCGGAACTATCAAAGCAACCAAATCTCTTTGGCTGAAGAGATAACTTGTTTTGTCTGCACTCTTCATTTATATCAAGTCCTTATACAAAATTTGTTATAAACTCAGCAACAGAGGCTGTTCCGAAAACGGCACAGCCTCTGTTTTAAACGGCGATTGCTCGGTTATTCCGAAAATTTGTCGATAATCGCCTTAACAATTCTTTCCGAGGCGTGTCCGTCTCCGTACGGATTCACAGCCTTTGCCATCTTATTATATGCGTCCTTATCATTTAAAAGCTCTTCTGTCATATTGAAAATATTATCTTTATCGACACCGGCAATTTTTACCGTACCCGCGTCTACCGCCTCGGGTCTCTCTGTCTCGTTTCTGAGCACAAGAACAGGCTTGCCGAGAGACGGCGCCTCCTCCTGCAGACCGCCCGAATCGGTAAGAACAAGATAGCCTCTCTTTATTGCATTGTGAAGCTCGTCTGCATTCACGGGGTCGATAAGCTTAACTCTGTCAAGGTCGCCGAGTATCCTGAAGGCAACCTCTCTTACACTTGGGTTAAGATGAACGGGATAAACCACCTCAACATCTTCGTGTTTAAGCACGATATCCCGCACCGCAGAACAAATATTTTCAAGCGGCTTGCCGAGGTTTTCTCTTCTGTGAGCAGTCATAATTATTACACGTTTTCCGTTCCAGTCTATGTTTTTAAGAGCATCGTCTTTAAACTCATAGTCATCGCGAACGGTGGTCTGAAGAGCATCGATTACCGTGTTGCCCGTAATGTAAATCGTTGACGGGTCTGTCCTTTCAGACGCAAGATTGTCATAGTTCCTCTGTGTGGGGGCAAAGTGCATATCCGCAATAACCCCTGTAATCCTTCTATTTACCTCCTCGGGATACGGAAAATACTTGTTGTATGTGCGAAGCCCCGCCTCAACGTGGCCAACGCAAATTTGGTTATAAAAAGCCGCCAGCGAGCCGACAAACGTTGTTGACGTATCACCGTGAACCAAAACGATGTCGGGCTTTGCCTCTTTCATAACCCTGTCAAGCCCCTCAAGCGAACGCGTAACAATCTCAACCAGAGTTTGTCTTGCCTTCATTATATCCAAGTCATAGTCGGGCTTAATATCAAATATTTCAAGAACCTGGTCAAGCATCTCACGGTGCTGAGCCGTAACGCAGACAACCGATTCGATTTTATCCGAATTTTTTTCAAGCTCTTTAACCAGCGGAGCCATTTTTATAGCTTCGGGACGGGTTCCGAAGATTGTCATTACCTTAATCTTTTTCATCATCGTTTTCCTTTCTTTCGGCAGACGCTTCGGCGTCATCGCCTTGTGTATACTCTTCAATATTTTTATAAAAATCGGTGTTATTGTCGGGATTCTGCAGCTCGTTCATAAGCTTAAGAGAAGCAAGAATTATAAGCATAACCGCCGCAATAAGGAATATTCCGCGCTTGTATCCGCGGGTTGTTATTACAACCGCGGTAAGACATAAAACAGCGGTCAAAGTGTACAGAATCGCAACCGTCTGTCTTTGCGAAAATCCCATATCCAAAAGTCTGTGATGCAAATGTCCCCTGTCAGGCGACATAGGCGAACGTCCCGTCAAGACCCTTCTTATTATTGCAAACGCGGTATCGAATATCGGCAGACCGAGGACAAGTATCGGAATAGCAAATGATATAACCGCCGAAAGCTTTAAAAATCCCTGAACGGATATGCACGCCAATATAAATCCCAGAAACAGCGCTCCCGTATCTCCCATAAATATTTTTGCCGGATTAAAGTTGTAAGGAAGGAAGCCGAAGCCTGCTCCGGCAACAGCCGCCGTAACAATAGCAACGTTTAAGTTTTGAGTGATAAGCGTCATAGCAAGCATACAGATAGACGCTATTGACGAAACGCCTACGGCAAGACCGTCAAGACCGTCTATCAGATTTACGGCATTACAAATACCCACTATCCAAAAAACAGTTACCGCAACCGACACCCAAAAGTTTAAAACTATATACGGCTCGCCTATGCCGAAGCGCGCAAACGGATTGGCAAAATGCTCGATTCGCACGCCCGAATATACAACAACCGCCGCCGCGATTATCTGACATAAAAGCTTAACTATCGCCTTCATATCCGTTACATCGTCAATCATACCGACGGCAACAATAATAACGCAGCCCAGCAAAACTCCGCCCGTTTCGCGGTCTATAACCGCAAAGCACAAAACACTTACAATAAATCCGAGGAAGATTGCCAGTCCGCCTATAAGCGGCGTCGGTTTTTTGTGAACTCTTCTTGCATCCTTGGGTACATCTATGGCATTTATCTTATGTGCCAAAGAAATTACCATCGGTGTAGCCGCAAACGAAATTAAAAACGCCACAGCCAACGCAAGGATAATATAAATATTATTGTTAAAAATCATAATTTATCCTCCGTAAATAGGAATCAGGGCTGTATAAACCCAACCTTTCTGTAAACCTTTGAAACAGTTTTTCTTGCGGTTTTGTTAGCAATTTCCGCACCGTTTCTGTAAACCTGCTGCAGATAATCTTTATTTGCCATAAGTTCATTATACTTGTTTTGTATGGGTCTCAGTTCTTCAACCACCGCCTCTGCCACAGCCGCTTTAAAGTCGCCGTAGCCCTTTCCGTCAAACTCGTTTTCTATTTCGTCCATACTCTTCGCGGTAACGGCGCTGTATATGCTCATCAGATTTTCTACCCCTTCTTTGCCCTCTCCGCGGCAAACGTGTGAATCCGAATCGGTAACCGCACGCTTAATCTTGCGAACAATTGCATCCGGTGAATCAAGCAAAAGGATATAACCGTTCTCGTTCGGGTCGGATTTTGACATTTTTGAAGTCGGATCCTGAAGGCTCATAATTCTTGCGCCGACCTTGGGAATATACGGCTCGGGAATCTTAAATGTTTCGCTGTATGCATTATTAAAACGCTTTGCTATATCGCGCGTAATTTCAAGATGCTGCTTCTGGTCGTGACCGACCGGAACCAAGTCCGCCTGATACAAAAGAATATCAGCCGCCATAAGCACCGGATAGGTAAACAGCCCCGCGTTTATATTATCCGCGTGCTTGCGGGATTTATCCTTAAATTGCGTCATACGCGCAAGCTCGCCCATATATGTGTTACAGTTCAGCACCCACGACAGCTCAACGTGAGACGGCACGTGTGACTGAAAGAAAATCGGGCTCTTTTCGGGGTCTATCCCTGCCGCTATAAACAGCGCAAGCAAGTCCATCGAATTTTTGCGAAGCTCCTTTGCCTCCTGACGCACGGTAATTGTATGCAAATCCGCAAGCATATAAAACGCTTCGTATTCGTCCTCTTTCTGAAGTTCAACCCAATTTCTCAGCGCCCCGACATAGTTGCCGAGTGTTAATGCGCCCGAGGGCTGTATTCCGCTTAGTATTCGTTTTTTTTCTGACATATTTCTTTATCCTTCTTTATTTATTTTAGTTCAGCGCCTCGTTTAAGACCTCTGCAAGCACCTTTATGCCTTGCTCAATCTGTTCAAACGACGCCATAGAGTAATTCAGCCTAAAGCTGCTGTACGTCTTGTGTTCATCTACCATTGTCGTAGCGCCCGGAACAAATGCAACATTCTTATCAATTGCCGCCTTTAAAAGCTCTTTGCTGTCTACACCCTCGGGCATAGTGCAGAAAAGGAATATTCCGCCCTGCGGTCTTGTATGCTTAACACATTTGGGGAAGAGCTCATCCATAAGCTTCATCATATAATTGCATTTTTCGCCGTATACCTTGCAGCTTTCTTTTATATGCTCGTCTATTGAATAGCGCGTTACATATTCATAGCAAATCATCTGTGTAAGCACAGGCGTATGTACGTCCTGAACCTGCTTGCATATAACCATTCTACCTATCAGCTCTGCCGCACCCGTGGCGTGTCCTATACGCATACCGGGAGACAATATCTTTGAAAACGAGCCAAAATATACCACTCTCCCGTTTTTGTCAAGTGATTTTATTGTAGGGATATCCTCGCCCGAAAATCTGAGTTCTCCGTAGGGGTTGTCCTCAAATATAATAAAATCATACTTTTCGGCAAGCTCTAAAAGCTTTTTGCGCTTTTCAAGCGACATCGTGATACCCGACGGATTCTGAAATGTCGGAATTGTGTAAAGAACCTTAACGTTTTTATGTTCTTTTAAAATTTCCTCCAGACGCTTTGTGTCAATACCGTCATTTTCCACATCAACGCCAATAAGCTCTGCATTATACGAACGGAAGGAGTTAAGTCCGCCGATAAAGCTCGGGTTTTCGCACACAACCGCGTCACCCTCGTTAAGCAAGGACTTTGCGGCAAGGTCAATTCCCTGCTGACCGCCGCTTATTATTATGGTATCATCATTTTCGCCGACTATATTACGGGTCGACAATCTGTTAATAACCCATTCTCTAAGAGGCTGATACCCCTCTGTTATTCCGTACTGAAGAGCAAGAGGACCTCTCTCTGACAGTATTTCCTGTGCAATATCCGCAAGCTCTTTTGCCGGGAAGAGCGAAGAGTCGGGCGAGCCGCCGGCAAAAGAGATAATTCCCGGTTTTGCCATAAGCTTAAACATCTCACGTATTGCCGACCCTTCAAGATGCTTTACCTTATCCGAAAACTTTGTTTTTATATCCAATTTAATTACCTGCCTTTCACAACCTATTATGTCACCGTTTTAAATATCGTCTCTTTTTAAATACTCGCTTGCGGCAATAAAAAGCGCAATTAACGCCGCCGTCATCAAAACAATATTTGTCATAAGCTGAATAATTCCGTTAAGTCTTACCAAAAAGCTTCTGCGCTTTATCTGTTTCTTCTTTTTGCGAACACGGTCGCCCGCATATCTAACGGTATTTGCCGCATATTCGCCTGCGTTTCTGACATATGGCTCTGCCGCGTCGGCTGCGTCTCTCATATAATTAAACACCTTATTCATCACAAATATCAACCTCCGCAATATAGGGCAGCTGTCTGAACTGCTCGGCGCAGTCAAGTCCGTAGCCTATAATAAATTTATCCTCTATTTCAAATCCGGTATAGTCCGCCTCAAACTCAACCTCGCGTCTTGCGGGCTTGCTTAAAAGCGTGCACACTTTAAGCGACTTTGGATTTCTTTTCTTTAAAATCTCCGTAAGCTGAGAAAGCGTGTGTCCCGAATCTATAATATCCTCTGCTATAAGAACATTCTTTCCTTCTATATCAACGTCCAAATCCTTTTTTATAGTAATTTTGCCGCTGCTGACCGTGGCATTCTGATAGCTTGATATCTCCATAAAATATGTACGGACGTCGCAGTTCAGCTTTCTGATAAGGTCGCTCATAAATACAAAACAACCTTTCAATACGCCAACAACAATTACCTCTCCGTTCCCGTAATCACTATTAATTTTATCCGCAAGGGCCTCTATTCTTGCTGCGATTTCCTCCTCGGTAAGCATAATCTTACCTATTTTCATAACCTGTCCCATACGTAACCAACAATCCTTTCTTTGACTTATTATTAATTTTATGATTTTCGGCAACCCTGTCGCCTATAATTGCAACAATCTCTTTGTCCGCACATAAAAGCGGAATCTTATCTCTCTCGCTTCGCGGAACTTTTTTATCAATCCAATAATCCTTAAGCTTGCGCGAACGCCCGTCTTTATAGATGACTATTTTATCACCGATTTTACGGCTTCTTACCGTCAAATGTTTGTCCTCAAGCAAGTCATAGTCCAAAATCATCTGATTCTTTTCGGGCTTTCGGGCCGGGTCTACAACCTCAAGCTTAATGTCCATCTCCTCAAAGTAATCATCAAGTTCAATCTCGTAACAAAAGCCCGATGATTTTTTCTCCGCCTCGTCCGCTTCTGTCGCAAACTCAAGCCAGCCGTATTTAACCGACACTCTAAGTCCCGACGGAAGCTCGGCTTTTGCGCCCGTTTCTTTTTGGCAAAGCCCGTCTATCAAATCAAAATGTATTCTCTCAAGCTTATATCCGTCTCCCATAACCTCTTTTGCCGCAAGCGCATACAGACGGTTTCTGATGCTTCTGCCTATCATATCAAGTGATTTTATATCCAAAACAGTTGGCTTTCTGTGCGGCATCGGGCTGTTTATACGCATATACAGACGCTTTGCATATGAATTTATAAACTCGGCGTCCTCTCTTGTATTATCCGACAAAGCCGTAAGGGCGTCTATTATACTTGGATTAAACTTTTTGCATATCAGCGGCAAAAGTTCATTTCTGACGCGGTTACGCGTATAATCCGTGCTTTCGTTGGTGCTGTCGGTTTTATATTCAAGCTTGTTTTCATTGCAGTAACCTTCGATTTCATCTCGCGTTATATCCAAAATCGGTCTTATAATATTGTCTCTTTTATATTTTATTCCGCAAAGTCCGTCTATTCCCGTCCCGCGAATAATCCGCATCATAACGGTCTCGGCATTATCATTTTTATTATGGGCCGTTGCCACCTTGTCAAATCCGTATTTAGCCGACAGCTCATCAAAAAATTCATAGCGTGCCTCTCTGCCCGCAAGCTCTTCCGAGATTCCTTTCTTCTTTGCGGCGGACGGAACATCCTCTCTTTTTGCGTAAAACGGAATATCAAGCCTCGTGCAAAGCTCTGCCGCGTATGCCTCATCGCCGTCCGCTTCCGCTCCGCGTATCATATGATTCAAATGCGCGGCGGCAACAGATATATTAAACTCATCTTTCAAACAATAAAGCACATTCAGCAGGCATACCGAATCGGCACCGCCCGAAAGCGCAACAAGAATCTTGTCGCCCTTCTTTATAAGCGCGTGCTCTTCAACAGTTTTTTTAACTTTGTTGTGCACCAAAACCGTTTTTTTGTTTGATGAATCAGTATTCACTCTTACCGCTCCAGTCTGAAAAAGATGTATATTCGCCAAGCCACGTCAGTTCGACAGGTCCCGGCTCACCGTTTCTGTACTTCGCAAAATTACACTTCGTCTTGTTCGGCTCTTCGACATCGTCCTTGTAATATCCCTCGCGATGCAAAAAGATAACTATATCCGCATCCTGCTCTATCGCACCCGAATCACGCAAGTCACTCAGTATAGGCTCTCGCTTTTCCTTATCTGAAGAACGGCTGAGCTGAGACAGAGCAATTATCGGTATATTCAAATCGTTTGCAAGGATTTTTAAGCTTCGCGAAATTTCGGCTATTTCCTGCTGCCTGTTACCCCTGCTGCCCTTTGACGCGCTCATCAGCTGAAGATAGTCGATAACAACAAGGTCAAGTCCCTTTTCAAGCATAAGCTTGCGGCATCTTGCGCTTATATCTGTTGCCGTTATTGTAGATGTGTCATCGATATATATTCCCGACCGCGCCAGAACCTCGGTCGCATTTGCAAGCTTACCCCAGTCGTCATCGTGAAGACTGCCTTTTTTGATTCTTTCCGAGCTGATTTTTGCTTCGCTTGAAATCATTCTGTTTGCAATCTGAATACCGGGCATCTCAAGACTGAATATGGCAACATTTTTATGATACTTTATCGCTGTGTTCTGCGCAATATTCAGCGCAAAACTCGACTTACCCATTCCGGGGCGTCCGGCTATCAGTATAAGCTCTGCCGGGTGAAGCCCGGCAGTCTTTTTATCCACATCTATAAATCCTGTGGGAATACCCGTAATTGTTTCATTTTTTCTTGAGAGCTTATCCAAAAGCTCTACACTGTCATCTATATACGTGCCGATATGAACAAGACCGTTGGTTGTACGCCCCTGCGTAATTTTAATCATATCCTGCTGAGCCTTTGCAAGTATATCATCCGTTTCGCTGTCACCCTTGTAACAGCTCTCTTCTATATAAGATGCCATTGCAATAAGCGAGCGTAAAACAGCCTTATCTTTTACGATGTCGGCATAATATATCACGCTGTCGGTTGACGGCACGGAATTTGCAACATCGACAACAAACTTTATTCCGCCGATTTTTTCAAGGCTTCCCCTCAAAATAAGCTGCTCTTCAAGAGTTACAAGGTCTATGGGCTTGCCGAGATTGTAAAGCTCTAAAATGGCATTAAACAGCTCGCGGTGTCTGTCTATATAAAAATCATCTGAATGAATTTTTGAAACAACATCCGGTATGCATTCTTTATCAAGAAACATAGCGCCAAGCACAGACTGTTCAGCCTCGTTGCTGAACGGAACTGTACGCTGCAGCTCCGGCACAGCGGCCGAAGCGTTGTCAAACGGCATTGCTCCGCCTGCAAACTCCTCCATAAATCAAACTTCCCCCTGACTGTTAAAGTTCGCTAACCTCTACCTTAAACGTTCCCGTAACCCCTGTATACAAAGTTACTTTAACCTCGCGTATGCCGCAGGTTTTGATTCCGTCGGGCAAATCTATCTTTCGTTTATCAACAGAAATATTATACTGTGCCTTTAAAGCCTCTGCAACATCCTTTGAAGTAACCGAGCCGAAAAGCTTGCCCTCCTTGCCCGACTTTGCTTTAATCAAAACCTTTATTTCTTGAAGCCTGTCAGCAATGTTGCGAGCCTTCTGCTCTTCCATATTTTTGTGATACTGCTCTGCGCCCTTCTTTCCCTCAAGCTCGTTTATAGCCTGTTTGGTGGCGGGCATCGCAAGTCCCTTAGGCAAAAGAAAGTTGTTTGCATATCCGTCGCTTACATTAATCAAATCACCTTTTTTACCCTGTGACTTAACATCCTTTGTCAAAATAACCTTCATTTTATATCATCCTTTCTGTTTCTTCACATCTTAAATCTATTCAAACATAACCTCGTCAATAGCGTTATGAAGCTTCATCTCGGCTATTTCCAGGCTGTTGTTTTCAAGCTGTGCCCCCGCAATGGTTATATGTCCGCCTCCGCCGAGTTTTTCAAGTATTACCTGTACGTTGACCGCTCCGAGAGAGCGACCGCTGATTATTATTTTGGAACCCGAAGCCGCCAGTACGAAGGATGCCTCAACGCCTTTTATATTAAGCAAATCATCTGCCGCCTGAGCAACCACAAGCTGCAGATTCTTGCATTGCTCTTCACATACCGCAATGGCAATGTTATTTCGGTATATTTTGGCATTGCTTATAACCTTTGACTTTTGTATATACATAGATATATCGTTTCTGAAAAGCATATGTACCCGAACAGGGTCAACTCCCGCCTTTCTCAGATATGCCGCCGCCTCAAATGTTCTCGCCCCGGTTTTAAACCTGAAAGCCTTTGTGTCCATATATATTCCGCAATACATCGCCTCTGCTTCATAAGCCGAGATTTCCTGTGTGCACTCCATATACTGAAGTATCTCGGTCACCATCTCGCACGTTGACGACGCGTAAGGCTCGTGATATGTCAACACGGTATTTTCCATAAAGTCCTCACTTCGCCTGTGATGGTCAATAAGAGCAATGTTATCCGTATACTTCAGCAAATCCGAAAACTCTACCATACTTCTTCTGTGAGTATCGACAATAATAATTAAAGTATCCGCATCAACGACAAGGCTTGCCTTATCAAAGCCTATTATTGCTTCTGCATACTCACGGCGCATCAATATATCGGGCAGTATTCCGCCGACATTATTGTGAAGTCTGTCCATTGCTATATACGCTTTCTTGTTTCTGTCCGAGACCGCGTGAAACAGACCTACCGCCGCACCAAAGCTGTCATAGTCCGCACCCTTGTGCCCCATTATTATAACATTTGATGCCTCATCAATTAAATCACAAAGCTTCTTTGCCACAATCCGCGCCTTAACCTTAGTTGTCTTCTCTACGCCAAGGCTCTTCGCTCCGAAGAAGCTGTAGCCGTTCTCGGTTTTCATTACCGCCTGGTCTCCGCCTCTGCCCAGCGCCATATCAAGCGCGGCAAGCGCTATTCTGTCATTCTCTCTTATATCATCTGCCGCGGCAGAAACACCTATACTCAACGTTACGGGAATTTTATTCTGCTGGTCAATTTCTTTTACGTCATTTAAAACGGTAAATTTTTCTTTATACAGAGGTTCAAAGCTTGCCGCCTCAAACAGAATAACAAACTTATCCCTCTCATATCTGCGATAGATGCCTCCGCCCTTTTCAACCCAAAGGCTTATGCATCTCTCTATATCACCGACAAGAACTCCGTGGTTCGAGTTTGGCGTTTCCTTCAGCACTTCGTCATAATTATCGATAACAGCAACGCATACCACCGTTTTTTTGTCATCAACCATCTTCTGAAGGTTGGTTATATCGCTTATATCCTCAAAGCTTATTCCTATCAGCTTGCTTTTATCATCACTTGCCGCCTTTGAAACGCTTCCAGTTAAGATATAATCCCTTCCGTCATATGTGAAATCCTGAACGGGAATATTATCCTCTGTAAATGTTTCTATTCTGATTGACGGAAAGATTTCGTGTATATCCACCCCGAACAGGCTCTCTTTTCTGCATAAAGCGGAAAACTTTTTGTTGTACCATTGAATTGCTCCGTTCTCCGATATAATCACAATGGGGTCGGGAAAGCTCAAAACAGCGGCTTTTGCGGCGTTTTCAACGCCAAACGCAAAGTTTTCGAGGTAATTTCTAAGGGCTTTTTGCCTTTTTGAATAATAAACAAATCCAAAGGCAAGAACTCCAAACCCGATAATTACCGATGCCGCAGAGACAATCTTTATCAGCAATATATTTGAATTTATCGTGCACACAAATGAGACCGCCCCGAGAAATACAAGAACCGCCGCACATACAGCATAATTTTTAAATTCACTTTTCAGCTCTGTTTTTATAAATGCATTGCTGTCATTGCTGATTTTCATTTCATTCACCTCTGATACCGTCTCTGAAACGAATGTTCCACAAACTGTCTACAAATCCGATTACAATCATTACTTCCCACATCAGCGAGGCAAACAAAAATCCCGCACCGAACGCACATAAATATATAAGCGCTCTTACATACCCAGAAGCAATTTTCTTTGCAAAGAAGTAATCAACTGTCGCCGCCCCGCTTATTCCTATCAGAAATTCCGAAACGGCCGCAATATTGCCGAGAGCCGCCGCAAACATTCCGCCGCTCTCCGACATAAATATTACTATAAACAAAACCGATGTGATAAGGCAGACAAACTGCGGCACGTGAATCATATTAAATTTTGCATATCCGATATTATAAAGCTTAAGCTTGCGCAGAACAAACACGCCCGCCATAACCGTCAGATACGTCCATATCATCGAAAAAATAATGATAATCGCCGGCAGATACGTTGTCAGAGCCTGTACGGTTTGGTCTGTTATATCGGCCACAACGGACTTAATGTTCTGTGTTGCCCCTATTCCGCTCTGTTCCAAAACAGCCGTAAGTGTTTCTCTGTAGCCCTGTGCGGCATCGGTTATAGCATCACTTACCGAAAATCCTTCCGCTTTAACAAAAACAAGTGCCAAAAGCACCGATATCAGCATCGTCGCCAAAGAAGCAAAATACTTATTTTCAAAATCGGTATTTCTCTTCAGCATCAGTCCGAATACAAATGCCGGAAGCACAGCACCGACGTATACCGCCGCAAGAAGCGAAAAGCCCTCCGCCTGTGCCTCAAACAGCCACGACGCACCGAATAACAATAAGGACGTTATAAGCATATTGAAAAATCCGCAGTTACCGTCTGTCTTGCCCACATTATATATATAAACAACGCTGCACAAAAAAATTGACGGAAGCATCAGCGCAGGCACCGCACCGCCGATTATCATCAAAACAGCACCGACAGCCGAGCAGACAATAACACTCAACGCAGCCCTTAAAAATTTATTTAAATTCATTGTATATGACCTCTCAAAAAGCAGTATGTTTTAATTACATCTGCCAATTTTCTTACTTCAATAACAAATATAATTATAGCATTCTCTTTATTTTACCAAAATACTTCAATTATTTCAATAGTTATTTTAAATTATTTTAAAATTAATTATACTTTTTGTGTGTACTAACCATAAAATCAAGTTTAAGACGCAATTATAGTGTCCTATTTGACACATTTACATATACTGTTTATGGGTAGGTCCGCCATTACAGCCTCAGCGTACTTACCCTAAATTTAAAAAGCAAAGGAGCGTTTCTTAATGGATAGATTAATCGATACCGAAAGGTCTTTAAGTTCTCTGCCGCTCAACTCCGGCGCGTACATACTGTCGCTTGATGTAAACGAAGGAATAAAACGGCGGCTTATGGATTTTGGATTTACAAACGGAAATTTTGTAATTCCGCTTTACAAAAGTCCCCTCGGCGACCCTGTTGCCTATGGGGTTATGGGAGGAATAATCGCACTGCGCGACGAAGTGACCGACCGAATACTTGTCACGCAGCGCAAGCCCGAAAGAGGGGATTTTTTCTATGACCTCTAAAAGAATTGTACTTGCCGGCAACCCAAACGTCGGAAAAAGCACGGTTTTTAACGCCCTTACGGGTCTGAAGCAGCACACGGGCAACTGGTCGGGAAAGACGGTAGAGCTGGCCTCGGGCTCATTCTGCCTCGGCGAAAATACATATGAAATTTTCGACCTTCCCGGGACCTATTCCGTTATATCCGACTCTCCCGAAGAGAAAATTGCAAGGGATTATATATGCTTTTCACGGTCGGATCTGACCGTAATCGTTGCAGATGCAACCTGTATGGAAAGGAACCTGAATCTCATTCTTCAGGTAACCGAGATGAGCGAAAACGTTTTGGTGTGCATAAATCTGATAGACGAGGCACAGGCAAACGGAATCTACGTAAACACAGCCAAGCTTTCTTCGCTTCTCGGCGTTCCCGTAATCGGAATATGCGCAAAAAAGCGCAAGGATATAGCAAAGCTTAAATCTGCCATAGCCAAGGCCGCTTCTTCAGTATGCAATGATATTCCCAAGATACCCTATCCACCTCAAATCGAGGCGGAAATAGCTGAAATTTCGGAATATATTTCACGGTGCAATCGGGATATATCCGCGCATTTCTGCCGATTTGCGGCAGTAAAAATGCTGGATAACCGCGAGCTTGCAAATGACCTTTCAAATCACCTGACTGACAGCGCCAAATACCGAAATGCGCTTTTTAATACCGTAAAAGCGGCAAAAGAGCGGCTTGCCGCCTGCGGCTTTGAGGCAATCTATATACGCGACTCTATCGTAGAGGCGATTGTGAAGCTTGCAACACGCATATCCGAAATCTGTGTTATATGCGATACATCAAAAAATAAAAATATAAGTAAAAAAATAGATAAATATCTGACTTCAAAGGTCTTCGGCATCCCAATTATGCTGATTTTCCTCGGCGGAATACTTTGGCTCACAATTTTCGGCGCAAACTATCCGTCGGCGCTACTTTCGGATGTCTTTACAAAAATGCGCACCCTGCTTCACGGTCTGCTTGACAAAACCGCGGTGCCGCAGTTCTTGTGCAATATGTTAATTGACGGAGTTTTCGGAACCTCCGCCTGGGTAACGGCCGTTATGCTTCCGCCTATGGCGATATTCTTTCCTCTGTTCACTTTGCTTGAGGACTTCGGGCTTCTGCCGCGCATCGCCTTTAACCTTGACAAGTGCTTTCGGCGTGCCAATTCCTGCGGCAAGCAGGCGCTTACAATGTGTATGGGGCTCGGCTGCAATGCGGTCGGCGTTTCGGGCTGCAGAATCATTTCTTCTCCAGGTGAACGCTTCGCCGCCATACTTACCAACACGTTTATGCCCTGTAACGGACGCTTCGGAATGCTTACAACCGTTTCGGCGATATTTATAGGCGAATACTTCGGCGGGGCGTGGTCATCGCTGATTTCGGCGGGGTTTGTTCTTCTGCTGATTATCACGGGGGCGCTTGTTACGCTTTTGGTTACATTTCTTCTGACAAAATACTTTTTCAAAACAAAAAACGGCACATTTGCGCTTGAGCTTCCACCTTATCGCAAACCGCAAATACTTAAGATATTGACGCGCTCTCTATTTGACAGGACGCTTTTGATACTGGGCAGAGCAATATCCGTTGCCGCCCCGGCGGGTGCAATAATATGGCTTATGTCAAATGTATGTATAAATGGGCAGTCAATAATATCCGTATGTACAAAAATCCTTAATCCCGCGGCAATAATTATGGGACTGGACGGCGCAATTCTTCTTGCGTTTATACTCGCGCTGCCTGCAAACGAAATCGTTCTTCCCATAATACTGATGTGCTATCTGTCATCGGCACAGATGATAGATGCCTCTTCCGTTTCCGCTCTCGGAAACCTGCTTAAAGATAACGGCTGGAATGTGCTGACCGCTGTAAATGTGATGCTTTTTTCACTTTTGCACTTTCCCTGTGCCACAACACTTAAGACCATAAAAGCAGAGACGGGAAGCATCAAACTGACCGTTATTGCATTTATATTACCCACCGTCTGCGGAATATTTGCCTGCATTTGCACAAATTTCATATACAATTTATTTAAGATTTTTTAGAATTTTATTATATATATCCACAAAATTTTATTTAAAAATGTACAACCACTTGACATTTGCCTCATTTTATTATATACTAAATATATCTATTTTACAAACATTTCCAATAAGGATGGTGAAGAATTATGACATATATGCAGGCATTCGAGAAAATAAAATCAAAGTTGGACGGCAAGGCAAAGATTTCAGGGAACTTTCCCGACTTCGCTATACAGGTTGAGCTGACAAACAAAGACTGCTCGGGTATATTTTATTTAAAATATGACGGCAAAAATCTTGACATTCAGCCCTATGACTACGTCGATAACACAGCGGCAATAGCGGTATCCTACACAAGCTTTTTAAAGATTACCGACGGTCGCCAAACCGTTGATGATGCAATTTCAAAGGGTATTTTAAGCGTCAACGGCAACAGAGAAGTTGTTTATGCCCTATCAACGATTGTCCCCAAGGACAAACCGGCGGCTGAAAAAAAGCCCGCCGCGGCCAAAAAGACTACTGCCAAGGCAGCCGAAAAAACCGACTCTAAAGCTTCTGCAAAGAAAGAGACAAAACCCGCAGCGGTTAAAGCCTCGGCAGAAAAAGCAGAGCCTAAAAAAGCAGAACCTCAAAAAACTGCCGTTAAAAAAACCGAGGCTAAAAAGCCCGAGGTTAAAAAAGCTGTCGAAACAAAAAAAGCTGATGTTAAATCGGCAAAGACAAGTGCTTCAAAGAAAACAACAGCAAAATAAGTTTTTCAATCTGTCTTCCTCCCCTTTTTCAGGGGAGGTTTTTTTCCGTTTTTTTTCATAGCCGCCAAGGTTTTTCTGAATATATTTTTAATCAAATATCAAAAATAAATATTGAAAAGAAACTAAAAACCAAGGAGGCGCAAAGCATTATGAATTATAATCCGACCGAGTTTGCTGAGATTGTCGGCAGAGTATATGTTCCCATATTTATATAAAATTATTCAAAAATGTTTACAGCGGTTAAAATATGTCCGCAATTTTAACCGCTATACATAAAATTGCTGTATTTGCAAATACTATAACAAATTGACGGGGGTAAAAATATATGTCTTTCTATACAATTTCTCCGAGCAGCGGTATAAGCGGAAGCGTTAAAATCAGCGGCTCAAAAAATGCGGCTCTGCCTATAATAGCCGCCTCCCTTTTGTCGGGCGGCACATCTGTTATTCACAATGTTCCCGATTTGTCGGATACTCGGAATATGTGCGGTCTGTTAAAGTATTCCGGGGCGGAAAATATACACAGAGAGTCAGACACCCTCTATATCACCCCCGGAGAAAGCGCGCATAAAACCTTGCCGCTGGAGCTTGCAGGCAAGCTTCGGGCTTCGTTTTTAATTATAGGGCCTATGCTTGCGCGCTATAAAAAAGTTAAAATTCCTTTGCCGGGCGGCTGTCAGATAGGCGCCCGACCCATTGACCTGCACCTAAAGGGCTTTGCGTCTATGGGGGCAAAAATAAAACAGGGGCACGGCTATGTAGAGCTTAAATGCGACAAGCTTTGTCCGACAAAAATATACCTCGACTTTCCGAGTGTGGGCGCAACGGAAAACTTAATGATTGCCGCTTCTCTCATCAATGGCGAAAGTATAATAGAAAACGCGGCGACAGAACCCGAAATCACCGACCTTGCCGACTATCTGAAAAAGATGGGAGCAAAAATAAGCGGTGCGGGAACAGATACGATAAAAATAAACGGAAAAAAGGTTTTAAACCCTGCCGAGCATACCGTAATTCCCGACAGAATAGAAGCAGGAACCTTTATGGCAATCGCCGCCATATGCAAAAATCATCTGAAAATCGACAATGTTATCGCCGACCATTTACGGCCCGTAAGCGCAAAGCTTAACGAAATGGGCTTTGAAATCAAAGAAGGCAAGTCAAGCATTGAAGTGATACCCTGCGAAAAATTCAAAGCGGTAGACATAAAAACGCTTCCCTATCCGGGGTTTCCGACAGATATGCAGGCTCAGTTTATGTCGCTTATGAGTGTGGCTGACGGAACGGGAGTGGTTATCGAAACAATATTTGAGAACCGCTTTATGCAGGTTCCGGAGCTTTTGCGAATGGGAGCAAATATAAAAATTGACGGCAGAACGGCAATTGTTGACGGCACAAAGCGGCTAAGCGGCGCAAAAGTCCGCGCAACCGACCTGCGCGCGGGCGCAGCGCTTGTTATTGCCGCCCTCGGCGCACAGGGAGAAACAGAAATCGACGGCATTGAGCATATTGAACGCGGGTATGAAAACTTTGAATACAAGCTCTCTTCCATCGGAATAAATATTAAAAAACACATAACATAAGGAGCTGCCGCGGCAGCTCCTTATGTTATTCACCTTTCAGCGCTTTGCCAAGAAGAACCGCATTGTTATACGAATCCAGCTCTGTCTTCTTTGCCTTCTCGGGGTTTCGCGGCTTAATCATACAAAAATACATCGGATTATCACCAAGCTTAAATATTTCTTTGCACTTCTCGCTTTCGCGCATATCAAACGCAGAAATCATATCGTCTTCGCCGCTATCGCCGTCCGTTCCGTCATCGGTAATCAGCTTGTATTTTGATTCGTCAAGAATATAAGCCGAATATGCCGCGGCAGAAACCTCCGCCGTAAATTTTGTGTTGGCGTACATAGCATATTCGCCCTCATCAAGAATTGAATTTACAATCAAATGAACCTTTTTCTGTCCGTCTCCGTCAACATCTTCCACATACTGAGCAAGATTTTCTTCAATCTCTTTCTCCTGATCCTCCGAAATCAGCTCATTGCCGTAAAAGCTGATTTCCAAATCATATTTTTCCTGCGTTACAGACTGATAAATCGTAATGCCGACCAGCAAAAGAATAAAAGCGGCCACTATTGTATGAATTTTATAATAGTACCAAAAATGTTTAACTTTATCCTTAAACGGCAAATTTTTAACCATTTCTTTGGCTTCTTTAGCCTGCTTATCCATATCGCAATTCTCCATTCCGCCGAAACACACGGCATCCGATTTATATATTATTTTATAATTATACCACAGCGTGTTTAAATTATCAAGATTTTAATACGTTAAATATGTAAATTAACCGAAAGTTTACAATTGCTTAATAAGATATACATTTTTACATATGTAAAGCAAAACACTTTACATACATTTATCGTGCAATTGTGTATTTACGGCAGAATTTTGATATTTTTAAAGCACTTTCACTTTACAGTTGTTCCTTTGCTTATATATTTTTTGTGCTATGCATAAAGAAAAATTCACGCAATTCATTATGTATTGTGTATAGATTTACAACGTTGCCGCTCTGTCGCCGCCGTCCGCAACAACCGTATGTCCGCAGATTATCTCTCCATAGTTACTCATAAGATATAGCGCAAGCTCCGCAATCTCGTCGGGACGTATAAATCTGCCGATTGCGTGACGCTCGTACGGCTGGTCTATGGCATGAGCATAGTCCGCAATCATCGGCGTGAATGTCGCGCCCGGCGCAATTCCGTTTATGATTATTCCGTCACTTCCGAAACGCTTTCCAAAAGCTCTTGTCCATTTTATTATCGCTTGCTTTGCCGCGCCGTATGAACCGATAATATCCATACACGCGGCGTTTGAAGCTATGTTTAATATATTTCCGCATATACCGCGCTCTTTCATAAAATCAACCTCGTTTCGCATCATAAAAAACGCCGCCTTAAAATTTATCTCGGTCAGTATGTCCCACTCTTCCTCGGTTATATCCCACGGCTCATAGCCGCGACCCGTTAACGCTCCCGAGCCGAGAGCCGCGGCATTCACAAAGCCGTCAAGTCCTCCCATAAGCTCCGCCGCCTTTTTAAAATTGACTTCGCAAAGCGACAAATTCGATATATCCCATTGCATATATTTAAGCCGCGGCGATGAAATCTCCATCGCCGCACTCTCCAGCTTTTCTCTGTTTCTGCCGACTATAACAACCGATGCTCCCGCTTCCGTAAAGCGTTTTGCCGTCGCCTTGCCTATTCCGCTGCTGCCGCCGGTTATCAGTATATTTGAACATCTAAGCTCTATCATATTTCCTGCTCCTTTTATCATTTATCAAAACAGCTTTTTATATTCCACCATTTCCGCCTCATCAGGAACGCTGAATTTCTCGCGTCTCATATTAAGCGCGTCATACTTATGCTCGCCGAGTGAGTGATACGGCAACAGCTCAACCTTGC